>Ga0256404_1001039_pt1 | contig 70074 bp, 63 predicted proteins | sample RumenRJG_01DNA_FD_185990 | JGI IMG/M metagenome (GOLD analysis project Ga0256404, IMG submission 185990) | Bovine rumen microbial communities from Lethbridge, Alberta, Canada - RJG_01 | ecosystem: Host-associated > Mammals > Digestive system > Stomach > Rumen | place: Canada: Alberta | collected... | reverse complement strand
CGCACTTTTCCGTTGCTCCACTGGCAAACAGCAGATTCTCGGTTACGGAAGTTTTTCCTGCATCAATGTGAGCAAGAATTCCTAAATTTATAATATTCATTTGGATTAAGCAATAATATACTACAGGTTGTCATTTATCAGTGTCAATGTTCTCTTTTCAAGCAATTCACAACCTCCTCCCATCTCTCTTCATCCAATACGCGGTTGTCATTTATCAGTGTCAATGTTCTCTTTTCAAGCAATTCACAACTTGTATCGAGTAGGGCGCTGGCATTCTTCGTTGTCATTTATCAGTGTCAATGTTCTCTTTTCAAGCAATTCACAACGTCGATACGTCGTATTTCGCCCTACTCATTTGGACTGCAAAGATACAACTTTTTTCCAAACCGACAAAACAAATCGCATACTCCACTAGATACCAATACAATAGCCGCAGCCGCCCGCGATGGGACGGCTGCAACTCTGTCAAAGGTTGGTTAAATATGATGATGTGTGAAAAGATTTCTTCCTAGCGGCGGCGCTTGCTGGCTTCCTTGGCCTCCACGGTCATCGTGGCGTGGGGCACTATCATCAGGCGCTCCTTGGGAATCAGCTTGCCCGAGCCCTGGCAGATGCCGTAGGTGCCGTTTTCGATGCGCACCAGCGCGGCACGCAGGTCGCGGATGAACTTCTGCTGGCGCACGGCCAACTTCTGGTTCTCCTCCTTGAGCAACGTGTTGCTGCCCTCCTCGAGGGTCTTGAAGGTGGGCGAGGTGTCGCTCACATCGTTCTCACTGCCGGCCACTGCCTGCTGCAGCATTTCAAGGTCTTTCTCGGCCTTGGCTATCTTGGAGAGGATCAACTCCTTGAACTCCTGCAATTCCTCGTCAGAATAGCGGGTCTTTTCCGGGGATTGGTCTTTTGTCTTCATTGTGTCTAATTTTGGTGGCAAAAATAGGCTTTTTTTCGCTTCCGACACGCAAAAACATTTCAACACTATTTGTTAATATCACCCAGATACAAATCAATCAGCCCGTTAGGTGCTTCGATATAGAGTGTTTTATGTTCGCGATCCACCCGTTTTATCACCGGGTCGATGACCGGGATGAGTATCTCGATGCCGTTTTTCATCACCTGGAAGAGTGGCTGCGCGGGATGGTCGATAACGGAGGCGAGGGTGCCGATGTCGCCTTTCTGCTCATCTATCACACTGAAACCCACCACCTCATGGAAGTAGAACTTATTCCCCTCAAGTTTGGGCAGCAGCGCGAGCGGAAGGTAAACCTCGTGCCCCACCAGCGCAATGGACTGCTCCGCCGTGAGATCCTCGAAGGTGATGACGGCCTTGTTGCCGTTGAGATTGTCCACATGGAAGAAGTAGGGCACCAATTTACCCTTCACTTCGACAAATGCCGAGTCGAGCTCCAGGTAGTCCTCCGGCGTGTCCACGTCGAGAAAGAGCACCACTTGTCCCTTGTAGCCCCAAGCCTTGGTGATGCGGCCTAGGTTGTAGCATTCTTCTTTATTCATATTATATAGCAGTTATGAAATAGGGAAGCGCAAGGCTGCGCTTCCCTAGGGTTTGTCTGTGTTTCTAAGACTTAAGCCTCGGCAGGAGCCTCGGTCTCTTCGGCGGCGGGAGCTTCGCCTTCGCCGGCTTCGGCGGCAGCGGCCTCGGCCTTGGCGGCGGCTTCAGCCTCGAGGGCGGCCTGACGCTTGGCGGCGATGGCGGTCTGCTTGGCCTCGTTGGCCTTCTTCTCGGCATCGAGGCGGGCCTTGCGGGTGTTGCGGGCCTCGTTCTCGGCCTCGCTCTTCACGTTGGCAATCTTGGCCTCTTTGGCCTGCAGCCACTCGTTGAAGCGCACATCGGCGGTCTCCTGGCTGATGGCACCCTTCTCGACACCAATCTGGAGGTGGCGGCGGAGCAGAACGCCCTTGTAGCTAAGGATACGACGCACGGTATCAGTGGGTTGCGCACCATTCTTCACCCAATTGACGGCACTGTCAAAGTTGAGTTCGATGGTGGCGGGGTTGGTCATCGGGTTGTAGGTGCCCAGCTTCTCGATAAATCTTCCATCTCGAGGTGCACGACCATCCGCAACAACGATGTGGTAGAAAGGCTGATTCTTCTTACCATGACGCTGAAGTCTAATTCTTGCTGGCATAATTGTTTGTTTTTTAGTTTGTTATTACTACTTTTTGATTATAAATCGGACTGCAAAGATACAACTATTTTCCGAACTGGCAAAATTTATTTTCATTAAAATTAAAAAAGCGGCCATGCAATATTTCGCTTGCGGCAGCGTTTTGGAAGCATTAGACCCAAGCCCATGATTGTCCAAGACCACCACCCCCTGCAAACCCTCACCACCTTCGGCACCCCGGCCACGGCGCAACGCGTAGTAACGCTACAAGCCAATACCCCCGACGCCCCGTCCCGCCTCGACCGCGACGTGGACGAGTTGTTGGCCTCCGGCCTGCTCGACGGCCCCTACCTCATCCTCGGCGGCGGCAGCAACGTAGTCTTCACCCAGGACTACCCAGGCACCGTCATCAGGCTGGGAGCCGGCAGCATACAAAGCGGCAGCGGCAAGGACGGCAACTACCTCACCGCCGGTGCCGGCCTCGAGCTCGACTCCGTAGTCAACCACTGTGTGGAACGCGGCTACTGCGGCGGTGTGGAGAACCTCTCGGCCATCCCCGGCACGGTGGGGGGCGCCGTGGTGCAGAACGCCGGCGCCTACGGTGTGGAGGCGGGCGAGTTCATGGAGCGCGTCGAGGCCCTCGACCTGCGCGAGCGCCGCCGTGTGAGCCTCACGCGCGAGGAGTGCCGCTTCGCCTACCGCACCTCGCTCTTCAAGGAGCAGTCCGGCCGCTACCTCATCCTCGAGGCGCGCTTCCGCTTCGGCACCGCCGCCTTCGCCCCCACCCTCAAGTACCGCGCCCTGGCCGACGAGCTGCAGCGCCGCGGCATCGACAGCCCCACGCAACGCCAGATGCGCGACCTCATCGCCGACATCCGCTGGGCCAAGCTGCCCCGTCCCGAGGAGCACGGCTCGGCCGGCAGCTTCTTCAAAAACCCCGTGGTCGACGAGGCCGTCTACCGGCGCCTCCGCGAGCTGCATCCCGACATGCCCGAGGCGCATGCCTCTGCCGAGGGCTGCAAACTCTCGGCTGGATGGCTCATCGACCACGCCGGATGGAAGGGGCGCACCCTGGGCCGCGCCGGCGTGTGGCCGCAGCAGGCGCTCGTGCTCTACAACGCCGACCACTGCACCGGCCAGGAGGTCATAGCCCTCGCCCAGGCCATACAGGACGACGTCCTGCAAAAATTCAGCGTCGCCCTCCAACCCGAAGCCATCCTTATCTAGTAATGTGCATATTTAACGACAACACCTTATTATTTTCAACGACAACAGCGACAACAAAGAAACGCCAACATGGCGTTTCGTAAATCCCCAAAGACAAGCGCATGATTGACTTAGATGAATTAAAAGATTACAGTTACGATGTGATAGGTGCCCTACTCGCCGTCAAGAAGGAGCTCGGACCTGGACTAAACGAGAAGGTCTACCAAGAAGGCTTCGCAATCGAACTTTCTGCACAAGGCATTCCCTTTGAGCGCGAAAAAGCCATACACCCCACCTACCGCGGCAGACCGATGTCGACAATCTTCTACCTTGACTTTTTCTGCAAAAACGACATCATTGTCGAGCTCAAGGCTGTCAAAAATCTCGATAAAGAACATCGTGCCCAGCTGTTCAACTATATGCACCTTGCCCAATCCACCATCGGAATCCTGGTCAACTTCGCCCCATCATACACTGACATAGAACGCTACTACTACGACCCAGACGAAAACGTCATACTAAATTCAGAAGGCAAAACCCTACGCAACAGATATGACTGATAATCCTCAACGATTACAAGACTAAAGAAAAACGCATGTTGCGTTTTTTCCGTTGTCACTGTTGTCGTGAATCAAAAAAACAGTTGTCGTAAATCAAAAAAAATAAGAATATGGAAAAGACACAGACATTTTGGCAGTGGTTCCAGGACCACAACGAGCAGTTAGTCATGCTGAACGACCTCAGCGAGCAGGAGCGCACCGCCCTGGAAGAGGCGCTGCAGCAGCAACTCACCCTCTACTGCGACGGCCTCACCTATGAGATGGGCGCACCCACCGCCAACGGGCGCACCCTTACTTTCACCGCCGAGGGCGACACCGACCTCTTCCGCTACGTGGTCGAGCTGGTCGACAACGCCCCCGACCTCGACTGGTGGGAGTTCGTGGCCTTCAAGCAGCCCATGGGCACCGAGCTCAAGGTGCGCTTCGACCGCTACACTTTCGAGACCCGCAAGATGTACTTCGAGCAGCTCGAGTGCGCCGAGGAGCCCGACATGCTGGGCCTGCGCATCGCCGTCGAAGGCAGCAAGCCCGACGACGAGGATTTCCAGGTGGGTGTCTACGTAACCCTCGAGGCCCTGTTGGGCGAGTTCGACTGCGCCACCCTCCTCGGCTACGTCGAGACCGTACCACTGCCCGCCGAACCCTTCAAGAGCGGCTTCCAAGAGCTCGACGAGCTGCCCAAGTTCGCCGAATGGTTCAAGGCCAAACGCGACGAGTAGACCATGCCTCAGCACGACCCTCGATACCAAGGACGGCGGCGCAACGCCCCTCCCAGGCGCAAGCCAGGGCATCTGCGCACCAACTACGCCGAGGACGACATCGAGGCCTTCTCCAATGACCTGGCAGTCCTTAGGAAGGTGTGGCCGGCCGGCGTACTCGAAGCCGACAGGAAAGCCTCGTTGCGACAGGCATTAAAACAATATGCCATCATCATGGGCATCGTGATGGTACCACTGACAGCACTGACAGTGTGGGCGGTGATTGACACGGGCGCGCCGTGGTGGATGGTTCCTGCCGTACAAAGCGCCATTCTGACCTACATCCTTTTCCGCCTGCTAATCTTACGCGACAGCCTCGAAAACGACACCCTGTTTCTCATCTACCGCGAGGCCGACCGTCGCGGGATCAAATACGTCAAGGGCGACACGCCGCTCCACCACATCATGAACCGCCTTAACGCCGACTACAACAGACATCTGTGGAACCGAAACTTCAAATGGAAATGAAACACATAACACTTATCCTCGCCGCCGCGCTGACCCTGCTGGCGGCCTGCAAAGAAACCAACGAGGCCCCTGCGCCGCAACCGGAGGTGCCGTTCATCGACAGTGTATGCCTCTATCGCCCCGGCGACTACGGCTCGGCCAATTGGCGCATCCCTGCGATACTTTGTTTGGACGACGGTACACTCTTGGCTGTCAACGACAAGCGCAAATACAACGAGACCGACCTGCCCGAAGACATCGACATCGTCTGCCGCCGCAGCACCGACCTGGGGAAGACCTGGAGCGAGCCGCAGACCATCGTGTCCGGCACCGGCCACAAGCAGGGTTTCGGCGACCCCGCCCTTGTCCAATGCGATAACGGCGATGTGCTCTGCCTCTTCGTCGGCGGCAACGGCCTATGGGCCTCCACCGAGGCCGACCCCATCCGCAGCTATGTCTGCCGCTCGACCGACGGTGGCCTTACCTGGAGCGAGCCCGAAGACCTCACCGCCCAACTCTGGGGGAGCCAATCCACCAACACGGCCTGCCGCTCCTACAAGGCCTCGTTCTTCGGCTCCGGCAACGCCCTGCGTCTCACACAGGGGCCGCACAAAGGGCGCATCATGGTGGCCGCCGCCATGTGCCGCAAGACCGCCCAGCGGCTGGACAACTTTGTCGTCTACAGCGACGACAACGGCCTCACCTGGCAGGTCTCCGACAAGGCATACACCGGTGGCGACGAGGCCAAGCTCATCCAGCTGAACGATGGCTCGGTCCTGATCAGCGTCCGCCAGTCGGGAGCCCGCGGGTGGAACCTCTCCACCGATGGCGGGCAAAGGTGGGGCTCGCAGTCCACCTGGCCCGAGATGACCACCAACGCCTGCAACGGCGACATGCTCCGAGTGAACGACACCCTCATCCTCCACAGCCTTCCCAACTCCATGCAGCGCGAGAATGTCAGCCTCTTCTCCTCCACCGACGAGGGTCGCACATGGCATTCGCCCGTCGCCCTCTTTGAGGGTCCCTCGGTCTACTCCTCGCTCACCCTGCTGCCGGACGGCACCCTCGCCGCCTACATCGAGCAGAACCCCTCGGGTGCCTGCGAGTTGTGGTTCTACCGTTTCAACCTCGCCTGGCTGCGGCAATCCATCTGAAAACCAACCCCCCCCCCCCCCCCCACCGTTCCATAAGCTTCCATATCCTTCCAGGGCCTTTGTATTCCCCTACCGTTCCCCTACCATCCCCCTAGAGCCTCCCTCCCCTGCCCTCCTCTCCTCTAAAGAGCGGGGGGTGATAAAATCACCATTTTTGGTTAGCGTTGGTTTTCAATGCTGTGTGTAATTTTGCCGATGGAACGATAGCTGCAGAATCGTCCGCAAATTACTCTATTTCAATTAACAAACATTAAAACCACACACAATGAAGACAAACAAAATGCTGACTTTGGCCACCTTCGTGGCACTGGGACTGGCCGCCGTCTCCTGCGGCAAGGATTATTCGAAAGATGTCGAAGGCAACTACGACGGCACCATCGTGATGGCCGTATCGGGTGCCACACAGGGCTCGTTCGACGCCACGGTGGCCGTCAAGTCCACCGCCGACAACGAGGTCTCGGTTACCCTGCCCGCCATGGGCGAAGGCCGCATGGGCATGCCCGAGCTGGCCGTGAGCGGCGTGAGCGTCGACAAGGACGGCAGCGCCTACACCCTGAAGAAGGGCGAGTTCACCATCACGGTGGGCGAGACTCCTTACGTGGGCTCGCTGGAAGGCACGGTGAAGGACGGCAAGCTGGGATTCACCTGCTCGGTGAAGCCGGGAGCGATGCCGATGAACATCGACCTCACCTTCAGCAGCAAATGAAGGCACTGTCTCTGACAGCATTGCTGGGACTGGCAGTGCTCACAGCCTCCTGCGACGGACTCTTCGGCGGGCTCTACGACGAGCCCGCCGCGGGGGCCGCCTACGGTTTCATCCAGACCGACCCCGACGGCCTGGGAGGCACCCTCCGCATCGACGCGACGAGCTACACGCGCTGGAACTATATCGACCTGCATAACCGGCAGACGGACACCTCGAATATCAGCCTGGGGCAGCCGTCTCCATCGGAATGGGACCTGGCGCTGCACCGCTACGATGTGAAAACCCACGGAGGCACAGCCGCCGAATCGCCTTTCGACGAAGTGGGTATGGCTTCGGAGATGGAGGGACTGGCTTTTGTCCCGGATGCGGACAGCCAGGTGGTGGTGGACATGAGCACGATGATGGAGGGATACCTGGGTTATGCTCCCTCGGAGGTGAATCCGGTTCTCTCGTCGTGGCTCGATGTCGACCAGTCCACCATGCCGCCCATCTACACACTCTCGGGCAAGGTCTACCTGCTGCGACTGGCAGACGGCAGGCTTGTGGCACTGCAGTTCACAGGCTACATGGACGATGCCTTGCGCAAGGGTGTGGTAACGCTGCGATACCGGTTTGTTTAAGGTTATGGTTTAACGTTTAAGGTCTAGGATATGAGACGTTTTCTGCTGACGGTGGTGGCGCTTTGGGCCGCCCTTGCCTCGAAGGCGCAAGAACTGCCCCCCGACTCGATACACATGGACCCGCGACTGCTGGAGATGGTGGTTATCACTGCCACGCGGACTCCGAAGCTCATCATGGATGTGCCGGTGGTAACGCGCGTAATCACAGAGCAGGATATCCAGGCGGCGGATGCGGGCACGGTGCAGGAGTTGCTTCAGGCAGAGCTGCCGGGCATCGAGTTCACCTACTCTATGAATCAGCAGGTGAGCCTGAATATGCAGGGTTTCGGCGGCAATTCGGTGCTTTTCCTGGTGGACGGCGAACGGCTGGCGGGCGAGACGCTGGACAATATCGACTATTCGCGCCTGGGTCTGGACGGTGTTGGGCGTGTGGAGATTGTGAAGGGTGCGGCCTCGTCGCTCTACGGCAGCAATGCGGTGGGCGGCGTGGTGAACCTAATCAGCCGCCAGAGCACGGAGCCGTGGACACTGAACCTCGGAGGGCGCCTCTCGTCGCTGGGCGAGGGTCGCTACTGCGGCGCGCTGGGATTCCGGAAGGGTCGCTGGAACAGTGTCTCCAATGTGCAATACACGCATGCCTCGCCGGTGCATCTCTCTGATTCGGGGGACATGCGCACCATCTACGGAAACCGCACCTTCAACGCCAAGGAGCGCTTGGTATACAAGGCATCCGAGCGCCTCACCCTGACGGGGCGCGCCGGCTATTTCCTCCGCGAGCGCGACAAGTCGGCCGAGGTGCATGACCGCTACCGCGACTTTGCCGGCGGGCTGAAGGCGGACTACACCTTGGGCGACCGCAGCGACCTGATGGTGAGCTATGCCTTCGACCAGTATGACAAGAGCGACTACACGCTGGAGAGCCGCCTCGATGTGCGCAACTACAGCAATGTGCAGCACACGCTGCGCTCGCTCTACAACCTGGCTTTTCCCAAGGTGGGTACGCTGACGGTGGGGGGCGACCTGATGCGCGACTACCTGATGTCGTACCAGTTCACGGACGGCGGCGCGCACCGGCAATACACTGCCGACGCCTTTGCGCAGTGGGATTGGCAGCCGTGGGAGCGGCTGAACGTGGTGGCGGCGCTGCGCTACGACTACTACTCCGAGGCTTCGGCCAGCCACCTGTCGCCGAAGCTGAACCTGATGTACAAGCTGCCCCGCGTAAGCCTCCGTGCGGGCTATGCGAACGGTTTCCGCGCACCTACGCTGAAAGAGATGTACATGAACTTCGACATGGCGAACATCTTCATGATCTACGGCAATCCCGACCTGAAGCCGGAAGTGAGCGACAATTTGAACCTCTCGGCCGAGTGGTCGAAAGGCTGCTATAATGTTACCGCAATGGTATTCTATAACCATGTGCGCAACCGCATCACGACGCTGTGGAACCAGGAGTTGGGCGGCATGCTCTATGCCAATATGGCGCCGGTGAGGTTAGTGGGCTTTGACCTGGGTACCTCGATGCGCTGGGACAACGGCCTGGGGCTGCGCCTATCATATATTTATACGCACGAGAGCCTCGACGAGGCTGGCATGCGTTCCTCCTCAACCCGCCCCCATACGGCCACCATGCGCCTCGACTATGCCCGCGACTGGCGCTGGGGACGTACCACGCTGGCACTCAACGGGCGGCTGCTTTCGTCCGTTACCTGCGACGAATACGTATCGCTCTCCGACCTCTCGCAGGTGGAGGAGCGCACCTATCCGGGCTACACCCTCTGGCGTCTCACGCTGGGACACCGCTTCAAGCGCGGCATCAACCTGACGGCCACGGTGGACAACCTCTTCGACTACCGCCCCGACTACTACTACAGCAACTCGCCCGCCACCGTGGGCCGCACCGTTGCACTGGGGCTTTCGCTCGACATAGAACAATGGTTTAAAGACAAATAAATGAAATTACACAAGAAGAAACTGTTTATCGGCGCTGCAGTCATCGCACTGCTGGTAGCCGCCATCTGGGGCTGGCGCGCATGGTTCGCCCCTACGCGCGTGGCCTTCGTCAACTACCAGATTACCAACCTCGGACAGATATCCAAAAGCAACCCGGGCCGCTTCGTCAAGATAAAGGAGGTGCCGCTGGATGAATTAGGGAAGCTGCGGCGTGCCGATATGGTGTTCGTCAACGGCATGGGGCTGCGCCTCACGGCAGAGCAGCGGCAGGAGCTGGAGGAGCTCTCCTACGGCGTTCCCGTGCTCACCACGGCGGCCACCAATCCCGACAACCACATCGTGTCGCTCGACGAGGCTACGGCGGACACCCTGGTGCGCTACCTGAACAACGGCGGCCGTGCCAACTATCGCAACATGCTGCTGTATGTGCGCCGCCATGTGGACGGCAAGCGTGCCTTCTGCGACGAGCCTGCCCCCGTGGCGTCGCCCGAACGATACCGCCTCTACCACCCCGACCTCGATAATCCAAACAACGAGGAGGTGGGCTTCCAGTCGGTGGCCGCCTACGAGCAGTATCTGCGCGACCACAAGCGTTTCAGCATGGAGACCCCCTCGGTGGTACTCACGGGCCAGATGGGTGAACCCACCGACCTCATCCTCGCTCTCGAAGAGGCAGGCTTGAGGGTCTATCCCGTTACCTCGATGCGGGCATTCGTCATGAGCGGGCAGATTGACTCTGTGTCCCCTTCAGCCGTCATCAACATGGCCCACGGGCGCATGGGCGACTACATGACCGCCTGGCTCGAGCGACGCAATGTGCCGCTGTTCACCACCGTCTATGTTCCTCAACTGACCGAAAACTGGCTTGCCGACCCCATGGGCATGAGCGGCGGCTTTATGAGCCAAAGCATTGTTACGCCCGAAATCGACGGTGCCATCCGCCCCTTTGCCCTCTTCGCCCACCGCATGACCGACGAGGGGATACAGGAGGTGTATGCTGTACCGTCGCGGTTGCGCAAGTTTGTCGCTTCCGTCCAAAACCACATCGCCCTGCGCAGCAAGTCCAACGGCGAGAAGCGGGTGGCCATTGTCTATTACAAAGGTCCCGGCCAAAGCAGCCTTACTGCCAGCAGCCTTGATGTGGTGCCCTCGCTGTACAACCTGTTGCTGCGCCTCAAGGCCGAAGGCTACCGCGTGGAAGGGCTTCACTCCACGCCTGACCAACTGGCAGCACTGCTGCCCGGCCTCGACGGCAACGCCACCGAGGTGGCACGCCTGCAACTGGGCCACATCGCCCTGCTTCCGCAGCCTATGGCCGGCGAAGGAGACAACGAGTTCAAGATTGTACACGGCACCGGCATGGCTCCACCGCAACGATACATCGACACCTACCTCTGGATACGCGAGGAATTCCGCGCCGACGCCATGATACATTTCGGCACCCACGGCAGCCTGGAGTACACACCCCGCAAACAGGTGGCGCTCTGCGACAATGATTGGCCCGACAGCCTGGTGGGCGCCACGCCCCACTTCTACCTCTACACCACCGGCAACGTGGGCGAGGCTCTCATTGCCAAACGCCGCACCTACGCCTCGCTGGTGTCGCACCTCACCGCCCCGTTCATGGAGAGCGGCGTGCGCAACGACTACCGCCAACTGGCCGAGGCCGTCAAGAGTTTCTATCACCATCTGGAGCACGGCCAACCCACCGAAAAGGCCGCCCAGGAGGTGAAGCGCCTCGCCATCCACATGGGAATACACCGTCCGCTGGAGCTGGACAGCAGCACGGCCACCGTGTGGAGCGAAGAGGATATCAACCGTGTGGACAACTTCGCCGAGGAGCTCTCCGAGGAGAAGATGATGGGTCGCCCCTACATCCTCGGCGTCCCTTATGAAATGAAGAGTATCGAAAGCAGCGTATACTCCATGTGCGTGGATCCCATCGCCTACAGCCTGCTGGCCCTCGACAAGCTGCGCGGCAAGGCCGCCCCCGACCTGGAACGCCGCAAGAGCGCCTTCACCCAGCGCTACCTCACGCCGGCCAAGCATCTGGTCGGCCGCCTGCTGGCCAACCCCTCGGCCAGCACCGACGCCCTGGTGTGCCAGGTGGCAGGCATCACCGCCGCCGAGTTGGCCCATGCCCGCGAGGTGCACGAGGAGCGCCAACCGGTGGACATGATGAGCATGATGATGTCGGTGGCCGATGAGATGCCAGGCGCAGCCAAACGGAGCGAGGCCGATGCAAAGAAGGAGGGGGGCAAGGAGCCTCCCTCGAAGATGAAGCAGTTCATGCGCCGCATGGGACGCAACATGAGTCCCGACAAGGCCCTGAAGATGGCCAAGCGCATGGGAGCCAGCGATGAAGCCCTGGCCAAGATGGAGGCCGCCATGAAAGGGGAGCGTTCAAAGGTCAAAGAGGAGGAAGTTGTAGTGAGGGAGGCAGACCCTTCGGAAAAGAGAGACATCGATTTCTGCGAGGCCATTATGGAGGTGGAGCGCACGGTGCTGAACGTAGGCCGCTACCGCCAGCTGCTGCTCTCCTCGCCACAGGCGGAATTGACTGCCATGGTGAATGCCTTGAACGGCGGATTCACTCCGCCCTCGCCCGGCGGCGACCCCATCGTGAACCCCAACGTGCTGCCCACCGGCCGCAACCTATATGGCATCAACGCCGAGAACACTCCCAGCGAGTCGGCGTGGGAGAAAGGCAAGCTGCTGGCCGACAACACTATCAAAATGTACCGCCAGCGGCACCACGACAGCATCCCCCGCAAGGTGAGCTACACGCTGTGGAGCGGCGAGTTCATCGAGACCGAGGGTGCCACCATCGCCCAGGTGCTCTACATGCTGGGCGTGGAGCCTGTGCGCGACGCCTTCGGCCGTGTTACCGACCTGCGCCTCATTCCCGCCGCCGAGTTGGGGCGCCCGCGTATCGACGTCTGCGTGCAGACCAGCGGCCAGCTGCGCGACCTCGCCGCCTCGCGCCTCTTCCTCATCGACCGCGCCGTGCAGATGGCCGCAGCGGCCGACGACGGCGAGAACTACGTGGCCGAGGGAGTGCGCGAAAGCGAGCGGCAGCTGGTGGAGCGCGGTGTGTCGCCGAGCGAGGCGCGCAGCGTGGCCGCCTACCGTGTCTTCGGCGGTGTGGACGGCAACTACGGCACCGGCATCCAGGGCATGGTGCAAAACGGCGACAGCTGGACCTCGGAGGAGGATATCGCCGAGGTGTACCTCAACAACATGGGTGCCTACTACGGCAGCCAGGAGGGCTGGGAGCAGCTGCGCCAGCATGCCTTCGCAGCTGCCCTCTCGGGCACCGACGCCGTGGTGCAACCCCGCCAGAGCAACACCTGGGGCGCCTTGAGCCTCGACCATGTCTATGAATTCATGGGCGGCATGAACCTTGCCGTGCGCAGCGTAACAGGGAAAGACCCCGACGCCTACCTCTCCGACTACCGCAACCGCAACAACGCCCGCATGCAGGAGGTGAAGGAGGCCATCGGTGTGGAAAGCCGCACCACCCTCTTCAATCCCAACTACATCCGCGAGCAGATGAAGGGCGGCGCCACCGGTGCCGAAGGATTTTCCGAGCTGGTGAGCAACACCTACGGCTGGAACGTCATGAAACCCAAGGCCATCGACAACGAGATGTGGAACGAGATATACGAAGTCTATGTCGAGGACAGCTACGGCCTCGGCCTGCGCGAATTCTTCGCACAGCAGAACCCCGAGGCGTTGCAGCGCATGGCCTCCACCATGCAGCAGGCATCCGACAAGGGGCTTTGGAAAGCCTCACCGCAGCAACTGGCCACCCTGGCACAGGTGCAGCCCGCAACACAGCGCGCCGAAGCCGCCCCGGAGCAGGAGGCCATGCGTCTCAAGCGCGAGACCATGGGCGGGGAGAGCAAGCGCAACACTTTGAGCAACACCCTGGTGGCCGTGGCGGTGGTGGCGGCGGTGGCCGGCGCCGTGGTGGTGCTGCGCCGCCGGCGCAAAACGCGGGAGGAGGAGCAGTAGGCGTATGGAGGCTGTCATCGTGGTCATCCTCGCCCTGGGCGTCCTCTCCACATCGCTCAAGCTGGGTTTCCACCGCCCGCGCTGGTGGTGGGTGTGGGGTGCCGTGGTGGCGGTGGGCACCGGCCTGGCCTGGCCGCTGGCCGCCACGCAGAGCAAGACCCAGCTGGCCGATTTCCTGCAAAATCCTGCCATGATGGGCGACGCCGCCGTGCTGCTGACGCTGGAGGTGGCGCTGATGCTGGCCTGGTGCATTGCCGACAGGCAGGCTGAAGACGGCCGGTGGCGGTGGCTGCGGAGGGCGGCCAGGGGGATGCTTGCCGTGTTTCCGGGCGTGGTGTCGCTGCTGGCGCTGTTCAGTCTGCTGACCCACCTCACCTTCAGCCTCACCGGCACGTCCTTTACCCTCATCTCGTGGAGCCTGGCGGCGGCGGTGCTGGTGGCGATGCCCGCCCTGACGTGGTTGCTGCGATGGCTGCTGCCCGAGCGCGAGTTGCGGCTGGAACTGCTCTTCATGCTCAACCTCGGCATCGGCGCCCTCGGCATCGTGGCCACGGTCAACGGCCGCACCGCCGTCGAGGGCTCTGCCTCGGTGGACTGGCTGCAGCTTGCCTCCGTCGCCGCGCTCTGCCTCCTCGGTCTTGTCGCCGGCCTCCTGCTACGCAAACGAAAAACACATAAGAACCTATAAATTTCAATTTTCAATTCCCAATCTCATGCATTACATCACCGACACCCTCTATTGGATTTCCACCGGACTGCTGGTTCCCGTGATTGTCCTCCTCATCTGGTTTTTCCTGCGCGCTCTGCTGCTGCTGGGCAGCTGGTTCGGCCACTACCTCGACGTGCGCCGCCTGCAGGGGCGGCTCGACAGCCTGGTCGCCAACCTCACGCCCGATGCAGAAATCAACATCCAACTATCCGAGCTGCCGAAGAGCCGCCTCGCCGTGGTCGCCTCGCTAGGCACCATACTGGAAGCCAAGAACATGGCCTACGTGGAGAAAGCCCTCGCCGACTTCGAGCTTGAAGCCGAACGCGACATGGCGCTGGGGAAAAAGCTCTCCAAGATGGGTCCGATGCTGGGCTTGATGGGCACGCTTATTCCGATGGGACCGGCGTTGGTGGGGCTCTCGACGGGCGACATCACCTCGATGGCCTACAACATGCAGGTCGCCTTCGCCACCACGGTGGTCGGCCTCTTCTCCGCCGCCGTGGGATTCGTGGTGCTGCAGTGCAAGCAACGCTGGTACCGCCGCGACCTGAACACGCTGGAATTCATCGCCCAACTGGTCGAACAAAAACTGCAAGCCCGATGAGACGCCGAATCCGCAATTCCGAACTCCGAACTTCGAACTCCGACGACGACCCGATGTCGGTGGTGGGCAACCTGTTCGACGTGGCGATGGTGTTTGCCGTGGCGCTGATGGTGGCCCTCGTGGGGCGCTACCAGATGACGGAGCTGTTCTCCAAGGAGGACTTCACCATAGTGAAAAACCCGGGCAAGGAAAACATGGAAATCATCACCAAGGAGGGCGAGCGAATCAACCGCTACACCCCCTCGGAAGACCAGTCCGCCACCGACTCGCCCCGCGGCCGCAAGGTGGGCACCGCCTACGAGCTTGAAAATGGGGAGATTATCTACATTCCGGACTAGCCTGCGGCACCCTGCTTACCAACAAAAGTTCCATAAGCTTCCATATCCTTCCACGGCCTTTGTATTCCCCTACCGTTCCCCTACCATTCCCCTACCGTCCCCTTAGAGTCCCGTCGCCCTGCCACCCTCGCTTGCCAAGAGGAGGAGGTGGGGTGGGGATGTGGTGTATGTGCCTGTGGGAGAGGATTTAGGGCGGGTGTGGGAAAATATTTTTGGCTGTTTTATAAAAAAGTTGTACTTTTGCACCGCAATTGATACTGAAAAATGACAAAGATAGACGTACTCCTCGGACTGCAATGGGGCGACGAAGGCAAAGGCAAGATTGTCGACGTGCTGACACCCGAATACGATGTAGTTGCCCGATTCCAGGGCGGTCCCAATGCGGGCCACACGCTTGAGTTCAACGGCACGAAGCATGTGCTGCATATCATCCCCAGCGGCATTTTCCACCAAGAGAAGATTAACCTCATCGGCAACGGTGTGCTGATAGAGCCGCGCATTTTCCGCGAGGAGATCGAGGCGCTGACGGAGAAGGGTGTCGATGCGACGCGCAACCTGTATATCAGCAAGAAGGCGCACCTGATACTGCCGACGCACCGCATGATGGATGCGGCGAACGAGCAGGCCAAGGGCGGTGCGAAGATAGGGTCGACGCTGAAAGGCATCGGACCGGCCTACACAGACAAGATTGCGCGCAACGGGCTGCGGGTGGGCGATGTGCTGGCGGCGGACTTCGTGGAGCGCTACGGCCAGCTGAAGCGCCAGCACCTGATGATGGCACGGGCGATGGGTTTCGATGTGGACGCTTTCCGCATCGACGGCATGGACCTGGGGCAGTACGAGCAGGTGTGGATGGAGAGCCTGGGGACGCTGAAGCGTTTCCGCTTCGTGAGCAGCGAGTATTTCATCAACCAGTGCCTCCGCGAGGGCAAGAGGGTGCTGGCGGAGGGTGCACAGGCGATGATGCTGGACATTGATTTCGGCACTTATCCCTTTGTAACTTCGAGCAATACGATTACGGCGGGTGTGTGCACGGGCCTCGGTGTGGCGCCGGGCACGATTGGCCGCGTGATGGGTATCACGAAGGCTTACTGCACGCGTGTCGGCGCAGGCCCATTCCCGACTGAGCTGTTCGACGAGACCGGCAAGCGCCTCTGCGAGCTGGGACACGAGTACGGGGCGACGACCGGCCGTCCGCGGAGGTGCGGATGGATTGACATCCCTGCGCTGCGCTACGCCTGCATGATCAACGGTGTTACGGATTTGTTCGTTACGAAGCCCGACGTTATGAACGACTTCGAGCAGGTGTGCATGTGCACGGCCTATGACATCGACGGCTGCGAGACGGAGGAGATACCGTTCGAGTACAACACGGCGGAGATACGCCCGGTGCTGGCTGCGCACGCGGGCTGGCAGCAGTCGCTGCAGGGCATCACCGAATACAACGCCCTGCCGGAACGGCTGCGCGACTACCTGGCTGAAATCGAGCGCCGGACGGGTGTCCGCATCGCCGCTGTGAGCATCAGTCCCGACCGCAAGGATGTGCTGTTTAAATAAACCTTTTGCAAGAAAACGCCCCGAAGGGGTACTCAAATAGAAAACAACGACATGATGAAAAAGATAGCCTTAGTGCTGGCGATGCTGCTGCCCCTGGTGGCGGCTGCCCAGACGAAAGTGAAGGAGACGGCGGTGCCCCGCTCGGTAATCCTGGCATTGGAGAAGACGTATGACTCTTATAAGGTACGCACGTGGTACCAGGCTCCCGGACAGTACATCGCCGAGGTGGTGATCGACGGCCAGGACGGCCGCGCCTATTTCACGGCGAGCGGGGACTGGCAGTACACGGCGTTCCCGATCAAGTTCGAGGAGTGCCCGACGTTGATGACGGCGTTCTTCACGGACAACTACCCGGGCTACCGCGTGAAGAGTATCGACTACATCGAGGAGATGAACGGCGACAACTACTACCGCATGATGATTATCAAGAAGGGTATCGCGGAGCGCGACTATGAGCTGATTTTCGACACGCGCGGCAAGCTGATGAAGAGCAATGCCCCCGACCCTGCGGCGGTGAAGCGCGACTACTACACCCACACGAATCCCGACGCGACGGACGCGGAGGTGAGCAAGGCGACGAAGACGGAGACGAACCGGCAGGCGAGCCGTCCGAAGCCGCGCACAGACGAGCCGATGGTGGTGCAGTTTGCTCCCAACGAGGCGGCGGTGGCGGACTTCGAGAAGTCTATCGGCTCGAAGCGCTGCAAGACGGGTCCCGAATGGATCAACCGCAACGACGAGTACGCTGTAGCTTACTTCACCGACAAGCAGAAGGTGGAGAAGGAGGCTGTATACGACATCCATACGGGCACCCCGATCATGATTGGCAAGGTGCTGCCCCGCGACCGCTACAACAACGGCATCATGAAGTACCTGGCCGAGAAGTTCAACGGGGAGAAGTACAAGGTGGAGAAGATGGTGGTGTACGAATACAACTCGAAGTACCGCGGCGCCGACGGCAAGAAGCCCAAACCCTACACCTACGTGGTGGTCAGCCAGAAGGTGAAAGGCTCGCGCGAACCCAAGTTCATCCGCATGGAGTTCGACAGCAAGGGTCAGTTCACGAACCTGCTGGCCCAGCCCCTCGACGAGAAGGACGTGCAGTAGGCATCCCCTACCCTGCCAACTCCCCTATGATGCCGATGGCCTGGGAGATGGACACCACACGGTCGACCGACAAGCTCAAACGGTCGGCCGTTTCCTTTAGGCGTGCGCGGCGCTGGTTGTCCTGGGCGAATTTGATTACCTTCATGAAGTTGCCGCTCTGGTAGAAGGGGCTCTGCGGGTTGCTGACCAGGTGCAGCACCATGCGTTCCTGCTTGAGCACTATCTTTTCGATGCCGAATTCCTTGGCGATGCGGCGGAGGGTGATGGTGCGTATGAGTTCGTCTGTGGCGGAGGGTACAGGTCCGAAGCGGTCCTCCAGTCGTGTGCGGTAGGCGGCGAGTTCCTCTTCTGTGCTGAGGTCGTTGAGTTCCTTGTACAGTAGCAGGCGTTCGGAGACGGAGGTAACGTACTCGTCAGGCAGCAGCACCTCGAGGTCGGTTTCAATGGTGCACTCGCGCACATACTCCCTTTTTTCCTCGGCCTCGGCAGCGAAGAGCTCGGCGAAGTCGCTCTCCTTCAGTTCCTCGATGGCCTCGTTGAGGATTTTGTGGTACATGTCGTAGCCCACCTCGCTGATGAATCCGCTCTGCTCGGCACCGAGTATGTTGCCTGCGCCGCGGATGTCGAGGTCGCGCATGGCGATGTTGAAGCCGCTGCCGATGGTGGAAAATTCCTCGATGGCCTTGAGGCGTCGCTGTGCGTCGTCGGTGAGGGTGAGATAGGAAGGGATGAGGAGGTAGCAGAATGCCTTGCGGTCCGAGCGTCCCACACGGCCGCGCATCTGGTGCAGGTCGGAGAGGCCGAACTGGTGCGCATTGTTGATAATCATGGTGTTGGCATTCGGTATGTCGAGGCCGTTCTCGACGATGCTGGTGGCTACCAGCACATCGATGTCGCCCTCCAGGAAGCGCATCAATGTCTCCTCGGCCTCCTTGCCGTCCATCCTGCCGTGGGCCATAGCGACGCGCGCATCGGGTACCAGCCGCTGCACCAGTCCTGCCATCTCGGGCAGGTTCTCCACGCGGTTGCTGATGAAGAAGGTCTGCCCCCCACGGCTCATTTCGTACATGATGGCGTCGCGGATGAGTTCCTCGCTGTAGTCCGAGAGTTCGGTCTCGATGGGCTGTCGGTTGGGCGGCGGGGTCTGGATGACGGAGAGGTCGCGCGCGCCCATGAGCGAGAACTGCAGCGTGCGCGGGATGGGGGTGGCGGTGAGGGTGAGGCAGTCGACATTGGCCTTCAGCTGCTTGAGCTTTTCCTTCACGCTGACGCCGAACTTCTGCTCTTCGTCTATAATCAGCAGGCCGAGGTCCTTGAATTTAAGGTCTTTGTTGGTGATGGCGTGGGTGCCGATGAGGATGTCAATCTTGCCACTCTCCACATCCTTGTATATCTGCGTCTTTTCTTTGGCGGTGCGGAAGCGGTTGAGGTAGTCGATGCGGACTGGCATACCTTTCAGTCGGTCGGAGAATGTGTTGTAGTGCTGGAAGGCGAGGATGGTGCTGGGCACAAGGACGGCCACCTGCTTGGAGTCGCAGCATGCCTTGAAGGCAGCGCGGATGGCCACTTCGGTCTTGCCGAAGCCCACGTCGCCACACACCAGGCGGTCCATCGGGGCGGCATCCTCCATATCGTGCTTCACGGCGACGGTGGCCTTCAGCTGGTCGGGCGTGTCCTCATATTGGAACGATGCCTCGAGCTGCTGCTGCAGCTCGCCGTCGGCGCTGTAAGGGAACCCCCGACTGGCCTTGCGCTTGGCGTAGAGGGCGATGAGGTCTTTGGCGATGTCCTTCACCTGGCGCTTGGTCTTCTGCTTTAGCACCTGCCAGGTGTTGCTGCCCAGTTTGTTCAGCTGCGGAGCCTCGCCCTCGCGCCCCACGTAGCGGCTGATTTTGTGCAGGCCGTGGATTGATATATACAGTACGTCGTTATTCTTGTATATCAGACGGATAAGCTCCTGGCTCTTACCGTTGTTGGTTACCTTCTCCAGTCCACTGAAGCGACCTACGCCGTAGTCGATATGGGTTACGAAGTCGCCTGGCTTCAGCTCGAAAAGTTCCTTGAGCGTCATCGCCTCGTGGGCGGCGTTCAGGTTCTTGACCGAGTACTTGTGGTAGCGGCCGAACAGCTCGTGGTCGGTGTAGCAGAGCACTTTCCGCTGGTGGTCGATGAAGCCGTGGGAAAGCTGGAAATTGGAAATTGAATAGGGGAAATTGAATGATTCTCCGTTTTCGCCGAATATCTTCTGCAGGCGGCGTTTCTGGCTGTCGTTGCTGACAAGGATAAGCAGGCTATAACCCAGCTCGGCATATTGCCGCAGGTTGGATTCCAGCAGGTCGAACTGCTTGTTGAACATGGGCTGCAGCTCGCTCTGCGCCTCGATTCGTGTGGCATTGGTGAAATAGTGGCTGTTGCCGTACTCAACAATGTTTTTCTCACGAAGCGACCGCAGCATCTCCTGCGCACCGCAGCTGATGTCGGAAGCCTCGGGCAGGGTGCCCGCAATGGGGTGCGCCGTGTCGGCCAGACGCTCGTCGCGAGCGCGCTGCGTGTTTTCCAGCACGCGGTCGGCGGCCTCGCAGGCTTGCATGAGGCTCTGAATCCATACGGTGTCGGTCGAGGCCAGATAGTCGGCCAAACAAACGCGGCTCTCTTCCGTCAGCCCATGCTGCACGAAGTCGGGCAGCACATCGGCGCGGTCCACCTGCTTGACAGAGAGTTGGGTGGCGGCATCGTAGGTGCGGATAGAATCTATCCGGTCGTCGTAGAATTCGAGGCGCAGCGGCAGGTCGGAGGCGTAGGACCATACATCCATGATGCCGCCACGGATGGCAAACTGGCCAGGCTCCACCACGAAGTCTTCACGCTCGAAGCCCCGTTCCTCCAGCCGCTCAGCCACCTCCCACAGGTCGGCCTCCATGCCACGGGTGAAGCGCAGGGTGCCGGCAGTGAGGGTGCGGTTGCCCACCACCTTCTCGGCCAACGCCTCGGGCCACGTTACCACCACCGCCGGCTCGCCGCTGCCGAGGGTCTTCACCACCTCGCTGCGCATCAGCACATTGGCATTCTCGGTTTGCTCGGTGTCGTAGTGGTATGCCTTGCGATAAGAGGTGGGGAAGAGCAATGCGTTGTGCAACGCCTGCAGGTCGTTCTGCAAATAGTATGCTTCCTCCTTGGTGGGGGCTATGACGAGGTGCAATGCCGTGGGGCGGCGCAGGGCCGCGGCAGCGATGATGACGGCGGGCAGGGAGCCCGTCAGGCCGTCGACGTGCAGACGAGCACCGCTGGCCTGCAGGTGATTATGAAGAGTTTCGACCAGCGCGCTGTCGCGGTAGAGGTCGGTCAAAGCGGATGCTTGCTGGCTCATACCTCGCCGTCTTTAGGGCCTGCCTCCTTGCGGGGACGGCGCACAGGTGCCACATATCCCGGACGGAACACCTTCAGCTGGCTCCACAACAGGGCGGCGGCCAGCACAGCGCCCAGCACGTCGCACACCATGCAGGTAACCCAAACGCCCGTCAGCCCGTCGCCGCCAGCGTTGACCATCAGGGCGGGGATGACGAACATCAGCGGTATGAGGAACAGCACCTGCCGCGAGAGGCTGGTAGTGATGGCAATCCAGGGCTTGTCGATGCTTTGGAAGAACTGCGAGTTGGTGATGGTGAAGGCTATGAGCACCATCATCACGTTGAGGTAGCGCATGGCCGGTACACCAAGGTCAAGCAAGGCGTCGCTGTCGGTGAAGGCGCGCAGGATGATGCGCGGCATGAGCAGGGCCAGCAGGGTACCCAGCAGGCCAACAACGAGCGAGACACGCATGGTGAGCGTGTAGACATGCCGTAGGCGGTGGTTGTGGCCGGCGCCGTAGTTGTAGCCTGCAATGGGCTGCATTCCCTGGCAGAGTCCAAGGATGAACATGACGAGGAACGAGAGGTAGGTGTTGACGATGCCGTAGGCACCCACGGCCAGGTCGCCGCCGTAGCGTATCAGCTGCTTGTTGAGCAGAGCCACAACAAACGAGGCGGCGAAGTTCATCAGGAAGGGGCTGAGGCCGATGAGCAGTATGTTACGGAAGATGTAAAGCTTGGGAGCCCAGATGTGGCGGTGGAAGCGGATGAATGAGTTGCGGTTGAGGAAGTGCGCCACGGCCACGACGGCGGTGGTGGCCATGGAGAGGGTGGTGGCCCACGCCGCACCGGCGATGCCCCAGCCCAGCACACTGATAAAGAGGGCATCGAGGAAGATATTGAGGATGGCACCACCGGCCATAATCCACATGCTCTTGGTGGGGTAGCCGCTGGCGCGGATGAGGCCCGTGAGGTTGAAGGTCAGCGTGGTGAGGAACATGCCGGGCAGCACAATCTGCATGTACTGGCGGGCATAGGCGATGGTGTCAGGCGAGGCACCAAACATCTCCAGGATGCGGTCCATGAAGAGGTAGCCGCCGGTAACGAACAGGAAACCGAAGAAAAAGGTGAGCAGCATGCTGTTGCCCAGTATCTTCTCCGCCCAGCGGATGTCCTTGCGGCCGAGGACGATGCTCATTCGGCTCGAAGCGCCCACGCCCACCAGCGAGCCCAGGGCATGGATGATGTTCATGATAGGCAGCGTGATGGCGAGACCAGCGATGGCCAGCGCGCCGACATACTGGCCGAGGAAGACTCGGTCCACGATATTGTAAATCGAGGCCACCACCTGCGTGATGACCGCAGGCAGCGCATACTGCCACAAAAGATGGCCTATCGGCTTGGTTTCCAGTTCTTGTATCTTGTCCATAAACAGCGTTTCAGGAATGCAAATAATTTATGATAACGCGCGCACAAGTGAAATATTGCACCTATAACTAGAATTTAGAATATCAAAAATTATATATCGCCACGGACACATCAGGACATCATTCCCCTACCGTTCCCTTGGCGGCCCTGTCGAGAATATTTTTTTCGCCATATCATTTTTATTTTGTATTTTTGCCGCCGTTTTGGTCGCCCTTGTAGGGTGTCAAAAGGGAAGCCGGTGCAAGTCCGGCGCAGTCCCGCTGCTGTAAGCTCGAGAGTTGAGGACCAATCTGTTACGTCACTGTGCGACGCCATAGCCGCATGGGAAGACCGGTGCCTCGCGAGCAAGCCAGAAGACCTGCCAAAACGCACATCATCGGTACCACTTTCGAGGAAAAGTGTCCCGACCGCAGCCTCTGCCCATGCTCGTTGTGTCGAGAAGACGGCCTGCGCTCTCCAGTTTTTCCCCGATTGATGTTTGCCGATACTGTGTTGGAAAACAAAGTATTAACATAAACAGTATCAAAAATGGTAAAAAAACTTCTTACATTCATCCTCGGGCTGGGGCTCGCCGCAGGCGCCTCGGCCACCATCAACTTCCCGGCCTCCAGTGTGCAGTACTGGGTCGGCTCCGGCAGCAACTCGGCCGTGGTTGTTGTCGCCTGGGACGATGCCGCCACACCCACCGCACTGGCTTGGGGTGTCCGTTGGAACGGCACCGTTAGCGCCCTCGACCTGATCGACAGCATCCAGACCTACGACAGCCGCTTCTCCAACGGCTCCTCCGCCACAGCGGCCAGCGTTACCTACAACGACGGCACCGTTGTCCTCACTTCGGACAACAACTGGTGGTGCTACACCGTCAACGGCGCCTGGGCCACCGTGGGCTACACCGGCTATTATATGAGCGATGGCGACATCATGGAACTCAGTGGCTCCTGCTATTTCTCCATGACCTCTGCCGTGGCCGCCACCGACCCCAACCCCGCCCCCGGTCCCGCTCCTGCGCTATGCGATTCGGTTCATGCGCTGCCGTATGCCCAGGCTTTCTCCGACTGCCCGGCCAACCAGTCTCCTGCCAAGGCTAACGCACCCGTCCCCGACTGTTGGACTCTCTTCAGTAACGGTCGCTACACCCGCGACACCACCCCCGATGCCTACATATATTATGGCGGCATGGCCACCTCCTATTCCACCAACAACTACGGCTGCGTTACCGCCAACGACCCCTTCTTCTGCCTCATCGCCTGCCAGATTTACACTGGTGCCGACGCTTTTTACCTTTCCGACATGCTTGACTTCGGTACCTGCAAGTATGCTGTCTTGCCGCCGTTCGACCAGCCCCTCTCACAGACCCGCCTCGCTTTCGACTACCGCACCTCCAACACCGGTGCCCTCCTCCTGCTTGGCTACGTTGTCAACGACACCGCCGACTTTGTGGTCCTCGACTCGATGCCCTCGGACTACCGTGTCCTGCACCAGATGAATCTCCGTCTTGACTCGCTCGATGCCGCCATTCCCGACAATGCCCGCCTCGCCTTCTGTTGGAAGTCCACCAGCACCTCCTCTTCCTATCCTTCCAATATCTACGTCGGCATCGATAACCTCACAGTCTCCCTCATCTCTTCCGACCCTGGTAGCGGCCCTACTCCCGCTCCCGACCCCGTCGACGCCACCATCGCCTTCTCCGACATCCTCTATTGGGTGGGCTCCGGCAGCGACAGTGCCGCCCTCATCGTCAACTACGCCCAGCCCGACACCGCCTTCGCCTGGGGCTTCCTCTTCAACGGCACCACCACGGCCCAGGCGATGCTCGACTCCATCGCCGCCGCCGACCCCCGTTTCTGGTACGTCGGTTCTCCCTCGATGGGTGGCGACATCCACTTCATCCTTAACAATGGCGACACCCTGGGGCTCTCGCCAGTGGGTGCTTTGGGTTACAACTTCTGGTGGGCCAACCTCAACGGCCGTAGCGCCGGCGCCGGCATCGGTGCCACGCTGCATAACGGATACGTCTTCAAGTATGGCGACCTCAACTCGGCCATCGGCTGGGACACCCTTGGCGGCAACTGCATGGAGGAAGCCTGGATTAAGGCTCCCACCCCCGTCAGCGTGCCCGACACCACCCCCACCCTCGACACCATCGTCCCGCCGCCCAGCCTTGTTGACGCCACCGTCGACTTTGCCGACATCACCTGCTGGGCAGGCTCGGGTCCCGACAGCACCGCTCTCATCGTCAGCTTCGCCAACCCTGACACCGCCTTTGCCTGGGGTGTGCTCATCAACGGCACCACCACCAGCGCCGACATGCTCGATGCCGTCATGGCGGTCGACACCAACCTCTCCATTACCGACCATCCCGACTGGGGTGACGGCCAGATTCGCTACCGCCTCGCCGACGGCACCGTCATCAGCCGCATCGGCACCCAGTGGCTCTTCAATATCAACGGTGTCGATGCCTGGGGCGACGACGATGTGATGGCCGGCGACGTCTTCAAGTTCGGCGACGCAGCCTCGGGCATCCAGGTCGGCACTTTCCAGCGCGTCTGGACAGTCGAGCCCACCATCGTGAACTTCTGCGACACCACCCCCGCCATTGACACCACCACGCCTGTAACGCCCACGCCCGTCGAGGCCACCATCGCCGCCAGCGACATTCTCTACTGGGTGGGTGAAGGCTCGAACCGGGTTGTCCTGGCCGTCAACTGGGCCGACACCGCCCTGGCCTGGGGCTACCGCTTCAGCACCGAGAGCGTAACCGTGGCCACGATGATGGCCGACATCGCCGCCGCCGACCCCCGCTTCAGCTACACCGGCAGCGGATACATCTCCGACATCCTTTACATCGACACCGCTGCCGGCATGACCGACACGCTGCGCGGCTCCAGCTATTGGGAGAGCAAGCGCAACGGCGTTACCGACGCCGGCATGGCCCAGAGCTTGGTCGACGGCGACTTTGAGAAGTGGGGCACCCCGGCCGCCGGCGTGGTGGTGGACAGCACCTACTGGGGCGACGACTGGGGCTGGGGCTACACCTATGTCTATCCCATGGCCATCACCCCCGTCTCCGTGCCCGACACTGCCGGCACCACCCCCGTTGACCCGCAGCCCGAGCACGGTCCCTTCTGCGGCGCCGCCGGTACCGAGGGTAGCGACGCTATCGCCGCCGACAGCAGCGCCATCGTGGCCTGGGCCACCGCCTGCACCCTAGAACTCGGTCCCCAAGACATCTCTGTTCCTGGTTCGCCCACGGTCAGCTATCCCCCCACAGGGGACGCCGCCGGGCAAGCCGTAGGCCCCTGCTCGATGACCGACAACCTCTCGGTCGTCAGCCTCGGCGACGGCGGTTCGGCCACCCTCACTTTCGCCAAACCCATCCGTAACGGCGAGGGTCCCGACTTCGCTGTCTTCGAGAACAGCTTCAACGACACCTTCCTCGAACTGGCCTTTGTCGAGGTGAGTTCCGACGGCGAGCGCTTCGTCCGCTTCCCCGCCACCAGCCTGACCCAGACCGAGACCCAGGCCACCACCATCGACCCCACCTTCATCAACAACCTCGCCGGCAAGTACCGCTCGGGCTATGGAACCCCGTTTGACCTCGAGGAGCTCCGCGACAGCACGGGTATCAACATCGACAGCATCGTCTATGTCCGCGTCGTCGACGTGGTGGGCAGCATCGACCCGCGCTACGCCACCTATGACGCTTTCGGCCATATCGTCAACGACCCCTGGCCCACCAACAGCTACAGTGGTGGCTTCGACCTCGACGGTGTGGCTGTCATCCACCAAGCCGAGGGCACCCAGGGTATCGCCGATGCCGAGGTGCTGGTCAGCGGTCTCTGGCCCAATCCCGCGGCCGAGACGCTGAACGTCAGCCTGCAGCGCGCCGCCGAGGCCGAGCTCTACGACCTCACCGGCCGCCGCGTGACCGCCTACAGACTCGCTGCCGGTCGGAACATTCTTGACCTCACAGGTCTGCCCACCGGGGTCTACATGCTCCGTGTCGAGGGCTCGGTGAGCAAGATTGTCAAGCAGTAAGGCTACCTGTTTTGTAATGATGTTAATTGTGGTGGAGGCTGCCGGGAACGGCGGCCTCCACTATATCTTAAATATTTTTAACATAAAAATTACGCACACGAGGCAATATCGGTTCGCACTCGCCGTTATAGGGGCAACGAAAAGGGCTAAAACCCTCAAACACTGAATATAAATTACAAAAAAGATACCACAATGAAAAGAACCCTTTTGGCCATCGGCCTGTTCGCAACCACCGTCTCTTTCGTCGGTTGCAACCAGAAAGAGCTCGAACAATCCAAAGTAACCATCGACTCCCTCTACGGTGTCATCAACGCCAAGGACGGTGAAATCGACGGTCTTTTCTCCATGCTCAACGAAATCGAGGACAACCTCTCCGCCATCAACTCCAAGTACACCAACGTGCAGCAACTGCGCCGCAACAACACCGAAGGCTCCTACGACCACAAGCGCGAAATCTCCGAGCAGATGTCCTCCATCGAGAACATGATGGCCGCCAACAAAGAGAAGATTGCCCAGCTCAACAGCCGCATCAGCTCCCTCGGCAAGAAAAACACCGACCTGCAGAGCTACATCACCCGCCTCGAGGAACGTTCCGCCGAGCAGGAAAAACAAATCTCCGAACTCCTCACCGAGCTGGAAAACAACAAGGTAGTCATCAAGGGCCTCAACAAGAACGTTACCGAGCTCACCGCCTCCAACCAGGAGAAGGACGAGTACATCGCCCAGCAGATGGCCGCTGCCAACCGCGCCTGGTTCGTCGTAGGCTCCTACTCCGACCTCAAGGAAGCTGGCATCGTAACCAAGACCGGCGGCTTCATCGGCATCGGTCGCAAGCAGGGCACCGTGGCCGACATGAACACCGAAGCCTTCACCGAAATCGACCGCACCAAGGTTACCACCATCAACATCGGCCGCAAGAAACCCCAGCTCATCTCCCAGCACCCCGAGAACAGCTACGAGCTCGTGGCCGACGAGGAGGACAGCTCCATCACCGCCTACCTCCGCATCCTCAACCCCGCCCAGTTCTGGAAATACACCGACTACCTGGTCATCTCCACCAAATAAGGCCGGTAGCCTCACCAACCCTCAGGACCGCCCCGACACATGGGGCGGTCCTTTTTTTGTATTCCCACTCCCCTTCCCCACCGCCCCCTAGGAGAGGAAGAAGAGAGGAAGAAGAGGGGAAGAAGAGGATGCCTTCAATGTACTAGCAATCAGCGGTTTGAAAATCTACATTTTTGGCCGGAAAATCGAAAAAAGGGCCAAAAAATTCATATTTTTGCAACATGCTTGTTATCAGTTGATTGGGTGTTTTTTTTTAGAAAACTACGCCCGAGGAGCAAAAAAATATTGCAGTGTGTGAAAAAAAATGTATCTTTGCTTATCAAAACCACTTGCTACCAGGCACTTAAATCATTGTAAATGTGCAGGTAATGAGCGGTGGTTAGTCGTATGGTGAAGTTAAAATATAGAAACACATAGTATAATAAATATTAACAAAAACAACACAAAATGAAGAAGACAATGATTCTTTTGCTAGGAGCACTGATAGCATCAGTGTTGCCGGGCACCGGACTCAAAGCGCAAAGTTCAAACAAGGTTTTGCGCCTCAAAATTGAGACCATCGACAAGGCGGCCATTGCCAGCCCTACCTCGGCGGTCCTTTATCGTACGAACAGCAATGCTGACACCCTCTGCATTGACCCGACCAACCCCGACCTTTTCACCTATACGGGCAGTGCCACGGCCGTCACCACGCTGACCCCCTACCCGTTGATTGTTGAGAGCAACGACAGTGTGTCTGCCCTTGTTGTCGACAATGGCATGGCTTATGGTGTCGTTGTGATTTCCGACGTCAATGGTCGCTACTATGTCCTCGGCAATGCCGACACGGATATGCTTGAGCAGGGTATCTTCCGTGCCGCCGCCCTCTTTGCTGACACCGACACCCTTGTGGCCACCCTCCGCGCCCAGACCCACATGCTCCGCGCCAGCGCTGCCAGCAACGCCACCGTGGCCACCGACGGTTCCTTCCTCTACACCACCCTCAACAACGCAGTCAACCTCTCCACGCTGCCCAACATCACCCTTACCGATGATATTCCCGCCCTTACCCCCTGCGAGATTAATCGCCCCCTCAACCTCTTCATGGGCTCGAACAAGATTCCCGGCACCCTCAGCATCAGTGCCGACAGCACCGTCTACATCGAGGGTACCACCGGCAGTGTCATCGGCCTGGTCAATACCGACGACGTCAACGACGGTCTCATCCGCATCAACGGTGTTGACTCGATCGGTGGCCTGGGCGCCGGCTCCACCCATCCTTGGGAGATTCAGTATGCCCGCGTGAGCAACATCATCGCCACCCCTGCCGCGCAAATCACCATCTTCGACGGCAAGTTCAACCAGACCTCGGCTGCCATCATTGAGGACAACTTCATGGCTCCCAACCGCTTCCTCTACCGCAACACCGATACCGACGCCGCCTACTTCAAGTGGAAAGTCGGCAATAGCGCCAATGGCTACAGAGTTGAATTCCGCAACTATAACCCCACCTCCACCGACCCTGACTCCGTCGCCTTCAGCGCCGGCGGTCTCATCATTCCCGCTGTGGCACGTCCCACCTCGGTCCCCTCCGAGTACCTCTTCCAGCACTTCTATGTCGATGCCGCCTACACTACCCCCTGGCACTTCGACACCTCCCATGTTACCCAAGACACCGTCCTCTACACCAAGTGGCAATACTTTGACCCCACCACCCTCTTCCGCCTCACGGTCAGACACCTCCTGCGTAACCTTGACGGCGAAACCTACGATACCGTCGACGTCGAGGAGTACGGTGTCCTGCGTGCAGGTACCGACGATACCATGCTCGTCTCCAACAACCTCTACCTTGGTTTCACCCGCATCAACGACACCATCTATGTCCCGCGCATGGGTTCCGATGCGGTTGCGGCTTTCTTCTACGAGCGTAACAGCTACACCCTCACTTGGGACTTCCGCTACGCTGACGTAACCTACGACACCCCCTTCGCCACCGTCGTTACCTACCTTTATGACGAACCCATCGTCTTCCCCACCAATTTGAATCGCCCCGGCCACCACTTTGTTAGTTGGTCTCTCCCCTATACCACCATGCCTTTCCGAGACCTCACCCTCTCGCCTGTCTTCGATAAGAATAACTACCGCGTGCTGTGGAATGGTCCCGACACCGTTCCCTACAACGCCCTCGACCAGCTTGGCAATATCACCGCCGCCCTGACAAGCAGCTACGACACAGTCTTCCTTACACCTGCCGACCTCGTGGTTACTAACAAATATGGTGTTACCGTTCCCGAGGCCATCACTGCTGCCGACGGCCCCTACACCATCAAGGCTGTCCCCGACGACACCAACTTCCGCCGCGATTACTACACCGCCCGCAGCCTCGTCATCCGCCCCTGCGAGGTCAACGCCATCGACATCGATGTTGAGAAAGTGCGCCTCTATGAGCAAGGCAACCAGGATGCCGTCGTCATCAGCAACGGCCGTCCCGACCAAATCAAATCCAACGCTGCCGGTGTAATCGACGACCTCTTCATCAACCCCGTTACCGCCCGCTTCAGCGACGAGGAGCCCGGTGAGAACAAGGTCATCACCGCCTACGGCATCACCCTCGGTGGCGCCCAGGCCGACAACTACGTCCTCATTGAAGACACTCTTATCCTCTCTCGCGAGGGTGTTATCCTCTACTTCGGTCTGAACGACACCCTCGTTGGTGGTTTCGACTCTGACTTCAAAGGCTACTGCAACGACAACTCCTACCAGGTTGAGTTCCACCTCGACGAAGGTGCCACCAACCCCGACATGTACGCCCTTGACTACGAGAGCGACCTCTTCACCGATGTCATCTCCGCTACCATCAACCACTCTGGCTTCGTGGATATCGTCATCCCCGACGGCACCCCCGCCGGTGTGTACAATGTCGACGTGGTCTTCTGGAGCAGCCGCTACCCCGCATACAAGAGCCCGGCCCAGACCTTCTCCTTCATCGTCAACCTCGACAAGGATGTCATCATGCCCATCTTCGACGACGTCATGACTGTTATGAATGCCGACCCCAACATGCGAATTGACACCACCTCGGTTACCTGGTTCAACAGCACCGACAACGGTACCACCTGGGACACCGTCCGTAACGCCGACAGCAGCGTCTTCCATGGTGCCTTCATCCAGCCTGAGGGTGGTCTCAATGGTCTGTACTATGTCGAGTTTACCTATACCGACTCCAATGGTATTTCCCATACGGCCCGCAGCTGCGCCCAGGAGAACATTGAAGAATACCCGGCCGCTCCTGCCAAGGCTACTGTCAAGGCATATCCCAACCCCACCGTCAACACCGTCAATATCACCGTGGAGAATTCCACCATGTACACCCACACCCTCCGTGTGATGAACGTCATGGGCGTTACCCTGCTCAACACCACCTTCAACGGTGATGTAACCAGCCTCGACTTCTCGCGCTTCGGCGTTGGCAGCTACACTGTCTCTGTCGACGGTATTGTTGTACGTGTCATTAAAAAATAAGTATTAATATAAAAAGACAATAGAGATATGAAACGCATATTCATCCTGTTCGCAGCCCTGGCATTGGCCATCTCTGCCAGTGCTCAGATGAACCAGCACAGCAATTATATCGGTCTGAATGTCGGCGGTGGTCTCAACACGGCCGTCCTCGGAACCGACAGCGCCTCGTGGATGCCCAAGCTTGGCTTCCTCGGAGAGTTGAAGTATGCCCACTTCTTCGGCCAGCACTTCGGTCTCGGCTTCGGCGTGCAGTATAACTTCATCCGCAGCGGTGTCTCCTTTGACGACATGCGTATCGTTACCACCGAGACCCACTATACGAACAACCTGCCCTATGACCTCCACACCCGTTTCGACAGTTGGAAAGAGGGTCAGACCCTCCACTTCTTCAACGTGCCCCTCGAACTCTACTGGCGCGCTGCCATGGGCGAGCGCTGGTCGTTCCTCTTCGGCTTGGGTGCCAGCATCGACTTCTTCCTCAGCGGCAAGTATGAGGCCACCGACGGAAGCTATGTCTCGAAAGGTTACTTCCCCACCACCAACGTATGGTACTACTCCAGCGAGGCGCAGGGTCTTGACCTTCGCCCCTATGGCTTCGGCGAATTCAAGAGCGAAGATGCCGACAAAGGCGATGTGGAGCTCAAGAAGCTCGGTGTCAGCATCATCACCGACCTCGGTTTCAACTATGCCCTCTCCGAGCGTTGGGGTCTCTACATGGGTCTCTACGCCAGCTATGGCATCACCAACCTCATCGATGCCGAGAACACCGAGCTCAACGACCGTCCCCTCGTTTCCGCCCTCGATGCCGTCAACGGTTTCTCCGAATATAACGGCATTGTCAATTCCGATTACAACGACGCTTTCCACCTGCTGACCGTCGGTCTGAAGGTTGGTCTCAACTTCGGTTGGAGCTGCGACCACCAGGCCAAGAAGGAGAGCACCGCCCCCGTCATCGTGCCCGTTGAGGAGCCCGTCGACGACGCTGCCTCCGAGGAGGCCCGCTGCAATGCCCGCCGCATGAACGATGCCGATATGGCCCTCGCCATGCAGAGCATCGACGCCGACCTGGCCGAGGCCGAGAAGGTGGCCAACGAGAACGGCGACGTCAAGGCCAAGGCTGCCGTTGCCAAGGCCAAGAAGGAGGCCGAGCTGGCCAAGGAAGCCCACAAGAACGGCCACTACTGCAAGGCATACGATGCCTTCAAGGATGCCTACGGCTCCATCGCCGCCACCTATGCCGCCACCGCCAAGGCTTGTGCCACCGCCAAGGCCGGCAACAAGGTAGCCGCCCAGGCCGCCGAGGATGCCCAGCTTTACGCCACCGCCAGCCGCAACGACGGCCTCGATGCCGCCATTGCCGCCAGCCGCAACGCCAAGATCAACGAGGAAATCGCCTGCCAGCCCGAGAAGAAGAAGACCCCGCACGAGGATGTCGTCTACTCCGAGCGCCTCTCGCGTGAAGCCCTCGCCATGGGTGCCATAGCCGACAGCAAGGAGGCCCAGGAGGGTGCCCGCAAGGCCGCCGAGCAGGGTAAGGCCGGCAACTTCGCCGAGTCCTTCGCCACCAGCGCCGAGTCCTTCGGCAAGTCGGCCGATGCCTTCGCCGCCAAGTGCAAGAAGCCCGAGGCCAAGAAGCTGGCCAAGGAGGCCAACGAGCGTGCCGCCGCTGCCCGCGAGGCCGCCAAGCAGGGCGACATCGAGGCTGCCTACACCAACGCCGTGGCCGCCCGCGACATCGCCAACCGCATCCCCACCATCTGCGCCAAGGCCGAGCCCATGAAGCAGGCCGAGGTCCAGGAGAAGCTTGACGCCATCAACGCCACCGTCAACTTCGCCTTCGCCAACGACAAGGATGCCGAGTTCGACGAGAAGACCAACGATGCCCTCAACACCATCGTGAAGAACCTGCAGGCCGACAAGAACCTGAAGGTGCTCATCACCGGCCACACCGACAATATCGGTTCCGAGCAGGTGAATATCCGCTATGGTAAAAAGCGCGCCGAGACCCTGAAGGCTCTGATTGTGAAGCGTGGCGCCCCCGCCGCCCAGATCAGCACCGACTCGAAGGGTCCGAAGGAGCCCGTTGCCAGCAACGACACCGAGGAAGGCCGCTACCAGAACCGCCGCGCTGTTATCACCATCAAACAGTGATAGCGCCTCCGGCTCTGCCGCAAGAGAAGGCACCCCAGACGGGGTGCCTTTCTTTTTGATGCGGTATCAGTGGAAGGGTCGGGAGTGCCAGGGGAACGGTAGGGGAATGGTAGGGGAACGGTAGGGGAATACAAAGGCACTGGAAGGATATGGAAGCTTATGGTGCATTAGGCGGAAACTAGGCAAAAAAACTCTGCAGCATTTTGTTTCATCAATTCTATATCATCCCATCTATTAGTTATTTACGTTACATAATGTTCATTAATAAGTTCCACAATTTAATTAATTATTTTTCCATTTTTTTATAGCATCTTTTATGCATCGATTAAAAATTGGTTTAAGCTCAGTTTCAAACATTTCTTTGTTTGCGCGATGACCACATTTATTGATTGTGATTACTGTCCCAAAGTATTTAAAATCTTTTTTGTATTTCACTCCAAATAGTTCATCGTGGTTTGAAAAAAGTCCAAAAGTAATTAAACTTTCATCAAAATTGATTTTGTCTAAACACTTTTCATATTTTGCAGCATCCTTTACATATTCATCTGATGCACCAATTTTAGGTAGTTCAACAGTAGGACACATGCAAGGATTTATTAAAAACTTTACAACATTTCTTAAGAAGAGTGAAATAAATGCACCATAAGAACATGCAATAACTACATTTATGTTGTTTTTATATATATAACTTTGCAAGATTTTTAAGGAGTTCTCAATGTTGTTTTGAGGATAATCGACACAATAGATATTGTGCTCAGGAAAAACTTCTTTAAGAGTTTTTGCTGTCACTGAGTTTTTTGAGCCATTAAAACCATATATGTATAAAATATTCATATTTTATTGTTTACCTTTACAATACAAATATAATATTTATTTTTATTTAAATTGTTAATTAAATGTTAAAAATTATAATTGGTTCATAATTAGTTCATAGCCTCACAATTGCAAGTACCTTTAGGAATACTAATCCACCATTCTCTTCCAGCAAGAATCCACCAAGACTTCTTGCATGTACTTACTGAAATATCTCCACCGTTTACAGGATAGCCTTGCCGCTGTGCCACGCCTTGCCGACCAAGTCGCCAAGGGTGAGGATGGTGTGCTTCATTGGCTATCCGTTTGTTTTAATATAATCGTAGATATAATCCGGGCTCTGTAAGTAGAGCCCGGTGTCTGTGTTGATGAGCTTTTTGTAAATCGGCGAATTGTACACACGGCTGAAAGCTTGGTCGAGTGTCAGTCCTTCGTCGGCTTGAAGATAGGCCACTATCTGCTCCACATCGCTGTTGATGATGAATTGCAGCTGTTCTTCTGTGATGCTCATGCCATCGTCCCTCCGTGACGTCGGCAGTAGGTGGCGAGGTCGGACAGCGTGTCGTCGAGCGGCAGCAGATGCTCGGCCTCGTAGTTCCTGTCAAGGAAATCAAACCCCTTGTAGGCATTCAGGTAGTTGAACGCCATAGCCGCAGGCATGCCGTTGCGCTTCCCGAACTCCACAATGCAGAGATTGATATATCTGATTTTATTTATGTTTTTGTAACGCGTTGGGGCGGGAAATATTGTGTCGGGTGGGGCGGTGGGAGAAAAATAAATTTTGCCAGGTCGAAAAAAGTGTGTATCTTTGCATCCGATTTCAACAGGAAATCGTCGAAGCGTTATATCTTCGTCTTGTATTTCGGAAACGTGAGAAACTTCCAATTATGATGCAAGGCAGTATAATGGCTCGCGCTTATAGCGTGGACTATTTGCCGCATCTCATCATAAGGGTAATTCTCACGACCTCCGAAATAAAGAAGTGGTATACGGTACCACGCTTCTTTTATTAACCGCTCAACGGGGTACGGGAGAGCAAAACATAAACAAAAATGTTATACGTATACATTGCAATTTTAGTAATTTGCATTTTTGCGATTGCAAGCAAACTGAGCAAGAAGAGCAACACTATTTCCGTCAGTTATGCTCCTGGCACCTACAAAATGGACTCAATGTCGATAAGTTCAGGAAATGAAGCTTTGGGAGAAACACTTAAGTCTATGATTAGGGAATATAAAACGTCCGATGACCCACGGTTCCAAGATGCTTTTGCACAAATAAAAACTGTGACAGACGAGGTAACACGTGATTTCTTTGAGAGCATGACAACTCCACTACTACTTAGGAGTGGGTATGCCCAACTTGAGTCTGCAAAACAAAAGAACGAGAGACATAACAGCGAGATTAATTTAAAAGAAGGAGAATATGTCTTATTCAAATATAAATCCGCTGCAATTTTCACAGTGCAAAAACTTTTCACAGAGGTCTCCTATGGTGGTGCAAGAGTGGCGCAAGGAGTTTTCCGTGCAGGTGCAGGTACAATCAACTCCCGCAGTGTCGAGGGACTAAAACTTAAAGACAACGGTGTTCTTTATGTCACCAATAAGAGAATTATCTTTATCGGCAATAACAATGCAACAACCGTCTATAGTATTGATAAGATTGTTGCCGCTGTGATGTATGAGGAAGATGGTATACTGATGAAAATAGCAAATGCCAATCCTGTTGTGTTCAATTTTAATGCGAACTTTACCTATGATTCCAACCTTGGATTATTTGATGATAGTCGTCTTGAGGCATACAATGTTATAGACAGTTTGGTACATTAAGATTGCGTCAAAAATATATGGGCGGGCAGCGATGTCCGCTTTTTTTTTGTTTCGCCACCGCGAAACGCTATGGAAACATACCGTCATGGTACGGAGTCATGCGAAGCGGAAATGAATCGGGGGTGAAATAGGTGATTTTATATTCCGATTGTTTAGAGGGAGAATATTGTTGAGGTGCAATATTCTCCCTCTATTTTTGAAAAATAATGTTGCGGTGTGCGCTTCTCCTTACTTGTCCTCGTAGTGGCCGTAGGCAGAGATGACATCTACATGCACTTCGGTGTCGAAGATTTCATATATGAGCCGATGTTTTTGTGTAATGCGGCGGCTCCACTGTCCAGAGCGGTCACCGGTGAGCGGTTCCGGCTTTCCGGTGCCGGTGCGGGGATGGTCCATTAATTCATTCACAAGTTTTACCACTTTCTTGTGGGCGCTGGGTTCATCCCTTCTTAACTTCGCTATGTCGGCTTGGGCACGCGGAGAGAAGACAATGTCGTACATGGTCAAAGGGAGTTAAGCCAAGTGTTCATTTCCTCGCGGTTCGAGAAACGTATACCTTCGCCACGACGTATCTGCTCACGACTTTCGTCCACGCGGGCGAAGAAATCCTCCTTGGTCATCAGCGTAGGGTCTTCGGCTTTCTCCTTGGCCAATTTCTTTGCATAACGCGTAAGGCGGCGCATGAGGGTGTCGCTGTCGGCGATGGCTCCGATGCTCTGCCAAAGTTCGGTATTCATGGCATTCTGTTGTGCTGTGGTCATAATATTCTACCTCCTTTTGCTTGTATAACGCGGTGGGGCGAGAAAAATTGTGTGAATGTGCCAAATAATTAGCACGTTCACACAATTATCACATATCACTCACACATTAACGCATTCACACGTTAACGCATTCTCAAATCATCTCCACCGAGCGTTTGAGGAACTTGCTGAGGGCTTCGCCTTTGAGGAGGCCGTTGGCGAGGAGGGCCAGGTCGGTGAGCTGGTGGACGAGGTCTTTCTGCTTCTCGGCGTCGGTCTCGGCAAGGACGCGGCCGATGAGCGGGTGGTTGATGTTGACCACGAGGTTGTAGCTCTCCGGCAGTTCGCCATAGAAGCCCATGCCACCGCCGGAGGTCTGCGCCATCTCGCGGTAGCGGCGCATGAACTCGCTCTGAGTTACCTGCATGGGGGCGTCGCTCTCCTCGAGGCTCTCGAGCTGCACGGTGAACTCGGGGGCTTTGCCATCTGCGGACGCAGCACGCTGCGTCCCTACAACCTCTTCCACGATGGGCTTCAGCTTTTCCTGTTCCTCTTTCGAAAGTTTCTCGGGGATGCTGTCGTCGTGGGGGATAAGTTTCTCTACGGTGTCGCTATCGACGCGGACGAAGCGGGTCTTCTCAATCTTCTGTTCAAGTAAATTGATGAAGTGGCTCTCCAGCGGGCTGTCCATCAGCAGCACGTCGTAGCCCTTGGCCTTGGCTTTCTCGATGTAGGCGTGTTCCTCCTCGGCGTTGCTGGCGTAGAGGTAGCAGACGGTCTTGTCCTTGTCGGTCTGGAGGGCTTTGATTTTCTCGCGGTAGGAGTCGAGGGTATAGTAACTTCCATCCACGCCCTTGAGCAGGTAGAACTTCATGGCGCGTTCGCAGAATTTTTCATCCGTCAGCATGCCGTACTGGACGAAGATCTTGATATCATCCCACTTAGATTCCAATGAGGAATGAGGAGTGAGGAGTGAGGAATTATTTGAGGCGTCAGCCGATTCCTCATTCTTCATTCCTCCTTCCTCATTGTTCTTGCTCATTTCCTCCAGCTTGTCGGCAACCTTCTTGCTGATATGCTGCGAGATCTTCTTCACGTTGCCGTCGCTCTGGAGGTAGGAGCGGCTGACGTTCAGCGGGATGTCCGGCGAGTCGAGCACGCCGTGCAGCAGCATCAGGTAGTCGGGCACCACGCCCTCCACCTGGTCGGTGACGAACACCTGGTTGCAGTAGAGCTGTATCTTGTTGCGGTTGGGGTCGATGGTCTTGCGCACCTTGGGGAAGTAGAGGATGCCGGTGAGGTTGAAGGGGTAGTCGACGTTGAGGTGAATCTGGAACAGGGGCTCCTCGAAGTTCATGGGGAACAGTTCGTGGTAGAATTTTTTATAATCGTCATCTGTCAGCGACGAGGGTGATTTCTTCCAAGCGGGGTCGGGGTCGTTGACAATGCGGGGCTGCTTCTTCTCGACGCGCTTGGGCTTGCCGTCTTTATCGCATTCGGTCTCGCTGTCGACCCAAATGGTCTCCTCGCCGAAGCGGATGGCCACGGGCATAAATCGGCAGTACTTCTTGAGCAGCTGCAACACGGTGTGCTCCTCGAGGAACTCCTTGCAGTCGTCGGCGATGTGCAGCACGATGTCGGTGCCGCGGTCGGTGTGCTTCTTGTCCTCCTCCATGGTGAACTCGGGATTGCCCTCGCAGCTCCAGTGCTGGGCGGGCTCGTCCTTCCAGCTCTTGGTGAGCACCTCCACCTTGTCGGCCACCATGAACGCCGAGTAGAAGCCGAGGCCGAAGTGGCCGATGAGTTGCTCGTGGCTGTCCTTGTACTTCTCCATGAAGTCGGTAACGCCGCTGAAGGCAATCTGGTTGATGTAGCGTTCCACCTCGTCAGCGGTCATGCCGATGCCGCGGTCGCTGACGGTGAGGGTCTTCTTCTTGGGGTCGAGCTTCACCTCGATGGTGAGGTCGCCGAGGTCGCCCTGGAACTCGCCGCGGGTGCTGAGTGTCTTGAGTTTCTGTGTGGCGTCTACAGCGTTGCTGATGAGCTCGCGCAGGAAAATCTCGTGGTCCGAGTAGAGGAATTTCTTGATGACCGGAAAGATGTTCTCGGTCTGTACGTTAAGTTTGCCTTGCATATATACTGATGTTTTAATTATCTACGCGAGGAATGTGGCAAGATACATGCCAAGGCCGCCCCGACTGCCAAAATGTCAGTAGGCACCCGGTAGGGAATCCTCTTTTTTCATCCTCACGCTGTGAATGGGAAAAAAATAGTATCTTTGCAATGCCAAGGTATTTTGAAAACCTTGTCTATACGATTAAAAATCAGATATATAATGGAAGAGATACTGCGGGTGGAAGGGCTGTGCAAGACTTTCACCCTGAGCAAGAAGCAACAGAAGATAGAGCACACCGACGCCCATCGCAAGGTGGCGGTGGACAACCTCAGTTTCAGTGCCTACCGTGGCGAGATATTCGGCCTGCTGGGACCCAACGGGGCCGGCAAGACGACCACGCTGCGCATGCTGAGCACGCTGATCAAGCCCGACAGCGGCGACGCTGTGCTGGACGGATGCAGCGTGGTGAACCAACCCGAGGCGGTGCGCGGAAAAATCGGTTTCCTCACCTCGGAACTGAAGCTGGAGGACTTTTTCACGCCGAACTACCTGTTCGACTTTTTCAGCCAGCTGCACCACGTGGACGAGGCCACTAGCCGCGAACGCAAGCAGCAGATGTTCAGCCGCTTCGGCATCGACAAGTTCGCCGAGGTCAAGGTGGCCAACCTCTCCACCGGCATGAAGCAGAAACTGTCGCTGGTCATCTCGCTGGTGCATAACCCCGACATCATCATCTTCGACGAGCCCACCAACGGCCTCGACGTGCTGACCGCCCGCACCGTTACCGACTACCTGCAGGAGTTGCGCTCCGAGGGCAAGACCATCATCCTCAGCACCCACATTTTCAGCCTTGTGGAGCGTCTGTGCGACCGCGTGGGCATCATCATCGACGGCCGCCTCACGGCCTGCGGCACCCTCGACGAGGTGTGCGGCGGGATGAATATCGAGGACCGTTTCTTCGAACTGTACAAAGAAGTGAAAGGAGGTGAAGAATGAAATCCAACTGGCTCACAATCATAAAGAAAGAATTTGCCCGCTTCTTCGGCGACCGGCAGCTGCTGTTCACCACGGTCATCATGCCGGGTCTGCTCATCTACCTCATCTACAGCCTCATGGGCGTGGGTATCCAGAAGATGGAAACCGAGGGAGCCGACGACATGGTAACCCTGCGGGTGGAGAACCTGCCCGCGAGCGTGGCTCCGATGCTGGAGGAGATCCCCTCCATCGTAACCCTCCAGCAGCCTGTGTCGCAGGAAGATATAGACAACCTGGAGGACAAGGACCTCAACGAGGTGCTGGTGCGCTTCCCCGAGGCATTCGACGAGATGGTCGATACCTACAGCCCACAGAGCGGCGTCCTCGCGCCCAACGTGGAGATATACTACAATTCGGCCAACAACGCCTCATCGCGTGTGTACCATTTCTTGGAAGGCTCGCTCTCGGCCTACGAGGACCAGCTGGCCAACCGCTTCGACATCAACCGCGCCACCCCTGACGAGGAGACCGGCGAGGTGCCCCACTTCGACATGGCCAGCCAGGACGACGTGCTGGGCGGCATCCTCTCCAAGCTCATCCCGATGCTCATCCTGATGATGCTCTTCAGCGGCGTGATGGCCATCGCGCCCGCCGCCATCGCCGGCGAGAAGGAGCGCGGCACCATAGCCACCCTGCTGGTAACCCCCATGCGGCGCAACGAGCTGGCTCTGGGCAAGGTGGTCAGCCTCAGCGGCATAGCCCTGTTGAGCGGCCTGTCGAGCTTCATCGGCATCGTGCTGTCGCTGCCCAAGATGATTCCGGCCGAAGCCTCCGGCATGGAGCTGGGGCTCAACTACACGGGCGCCGACTACACGGTGCTGCTGCTCACCATCCTGGCCACGGTGCTCATCATGGCCTCCGTCGTGTGCCTGCTTTCCGCGCTGGCCAAGGACGTCAAAAATGCCGGCACCATGATCACGCCCTTCATGCTGGTGGTGATGTTCTGCGGCCTGATGCCGATGTTCCAGAGCGGTGCCTCCGACAACCTGGCCGTCTACCTCATCCCCTTCTACAACTCCATCCAGGTGATGACCGCCACTTTCGCCCACGAGATGACGTGGACACCCGTCGTCATCACCCTGGCGGCCAACGTGGTGTACACCGGCGTGGCCGTTTGGGGGCTGACCAAGATGTTCAACAGCGAGAAGGTGATGTTCAGTAAGTAGGAGGTAGGGATTAAGGAGATGAAACGACTGTTCATACTGCTGCTTTTTCAATTTTCAATTTTCAATTGTCAACTGATACAGGCGCAGTGGTGGACGGGCTGGAGCGAGCAGACCTCGCTGGCCCTCTGCCTGCACCTCGACGGCGACAGTCTGGAACTCTACAGCCCCCTACAACACACCGACCCCATCCCCATCAGCCAGTGGAGCCTGCAGAACGACACCCTCCGCATCCACTGCAAAAGCATTGGCTTCAAGGCCACCCTGGTGCGGCAGGACAGCCTCTGGCAAGGCAACTGGCGCCAGGGCATCCTGCGTGAGCAAATCACCTTCCACCCGACCGACACCCTCTACCAGCTGCGCCGCCCACAGACACCGCAGCCGCCCTATCGCTTCGACGAGGAGACCATTGTGGCCGACTACGTGGACAGCCACGGCGACAGCATCCACCTCGAAGGCACCCTCACCTACCCCAAACATTCCAACTCCTCCCCTAAGCTAAAGGAAGGGGGCCGCCGCTCCACAGCGGTAGAGGAGTGTGGGAAATACCCCACCATTGTGCTGGTCAGCGGCAGCGGTCAGCAGAACCGCGACAGCGAAATACTCTTCCACAAACCCTTCCTCGTGCTGGCCGACTACCTGGCCTCCAGAGGCATAGCCACCCTGCGCTACGACGACCGCGGCGTGGGCGCCAGCACCGGCCCGCTCGACAGCGCCGACACCCGCACCTTCAGCGAAGACGCCGAAGCCATGCTCCGCACCGTGCGCAACAATGAGCACGTGGATGCCACGCGCCTCGGCATCGGCGGCCACAGCGAAGGCGGCGCCATCGCCCCCATGGTGGCGGCACGGAACAAGGAGGCAAGGTTTGTGGTGATGCTGGCAGGCATGGGCTGCACCGGCCTCGACATACTGCTGCAGCAGAACGATGCCATCTACCGCGCCAAAGGCGTGAGCGGACGCCTCTGCCAGGTTCGCGTCGACTGTATGCGCGACCTCTTCGCCCTGCCCCAGGGCAGCACCGTCAAGGACTACCAGGCCGTCATCCTGCGCCACACCGAGGGCCTCACTCCAACCGAGGTCGACAGCATCGACCTCAAGAAAGGCGTGGCCTACGCCATGAAACAGCAGGTGGAGAGCGCGTGGATGCAGGCATTCCTACGCCTCGACCCCGCCGACTACCTGCCGCAGGTCAAGGCGCCCATCCTTGCCCTCCAGGGCTCCAAGGACTGCCAAGTGCTGGCCGCGCCCAACATCGCAGGCATCACCCGGCTGGCAGGCAACCACACACAGCACGTCATCCTATCAAACCTCAACCACCTCTTCCAGCACTGCACGACCGGCGCACTCGACGAATACGTCCGCATCGAGGAGACCTTCGCCCCCGAAGCGATGGAAAAAATAGCCAACTTCATACTGGGAATCAAGTAATGGAAACAAACAAACGAATCTACTACGTACTGATGGCCATCGCGGCACTGGTGGTGGTGCTCACGGCCTTGTCGTGCATCGTGATCACCGACGGCTCGCTGCTCTACACGCTGGCCATTGCCATCCCGGTGGCTGTGGTGCTGGCGGTGGTAGCGATGATTCTCCACCTCTACCCCAACCTCACCGACCATCCGAGGCGCAAGAAAAAGAGCAACCGCGAACCCTTCGTGCCCGACCCCATGGGTTTCCGCTGGATAACGGCAGGCGCGGCCTCGTTGGGATTCGCACTGTTGCTGCTGCTGGTGGCGCTGGCGCTGATGGACATCATCGCGTGGGGCACCTTTGCCGCTGGCGCGCTGCTGGTGCTCGCCGCCACCTACGGCATTGCCCTCTACATCGCCATCCGCATCCGCAACATCGCCGGCCGCCCCGTCAAGAAGCGCCTGGCATGGGACATCGTGCTGGAGGCGCTAGACATCGTTGTCGGCTTTTTCCTTTTCTAATTAAGCTTGCCCCAACGGGGCGCAGGATGTAATTCCTAAAAAAGGTTAAAAATAAAGCTGCATTTGTTGTTGTCTCGATAAAAAGTGTATATTTGCATCGAACCATAACTCCTGCGGCTAGCCGCAATATCTCTGCAAAGCTCTCACAACCAAACCACTATACCCGACTGGGTCCTCCCGCCGAGAAGTAAATTATAACCTAAAAATATACCGACGAGATGAAAAAGACACTTTTTGCGATGCTGCTGACGCTGGCGTGCCTGACGGGTGCGCAGGGGCAGCGGTTCGAGTGGGCCAAGGGGTATGCCTCGGCCCAGCAGGGGAGCGAAATCAAGGGCACGGTGGCCGACCGCGAGGGCAACCTCTACATCCTGGGCACCTTCCGCAACGACGCGCGCTGGGACGGCGAGCCGCTGCTGCCGATCACCCCCCATGGCTACAACCCAAACTCCATCAACGTCCTCATCGCCAAGATCTCGCCCTCGGGCCAGATGGTGTGGAAAAAGGTGATCCACTCCAACGCCGGGCTGAACTCGCATGCCTACGACATCAAGCCGGTGGGCGACACCGCCTTCGCCTGCCTGGTGCAGTTGTCACTGTCGAGGGCAATGGACAACTACCTATACTACCTCGACACCCTCATCGAGGGCGATTCGGACTATCCCTTGCCGGTTCCTTATTTCGGGCGCACTTCCTACACGACCTACCTTCAGTTCGACTTCGATGGGCGGGTGCAGGAGCAGCACTTCCTGCAGGTGGGCTATCTCGATGCCGAAGGCAACGACCTCGCCTATCCGTCGCAGTTGCCTCATATCGACCCCACGCCGTGGTATGTCAGCGACGTCCTCTACTACCCCTCCTTCGACGTGGATGCCGCGGGCAACATCTACCTCAGCCGCATGGCGATAAACGCGATGTACTGCTGTTTGGATTCCGTGATGGAATACAGCGTGGAGGCCGGCACAATCAGCGCCGTCAAGTACTGGGTGGACCACCGCCTGGCGGGTGTCAACTACATCGACCCGCACCGCCGCCCGCAGAACGGCATCCCCGAGCTGCTGGTGTTCTCGCCCCACTTCGACACGCTGCTGACTTCGCGTTACCTCTTCCAGCATTATGTCAATGGCGCACCCAGTACCTACCTGAAGCTGGACAAATACGGCAACCTCTATGCCTTGGGGACTATATCGGCGTATCACGTAGACGACACGGTTGTCGTCGACGCGGAGCGCGGGATTTCCATCCCCATCACCATGGCCAACCAGAATAAAGGCTACCTGGTCAAACTGGACTCCGCGCTGACACCCATCTACTGCGTGACGCTGGAGGACAGCGTCCGGAATGGTGATATACTGACATCGTCTCGGAGTTCTTTTTACAATATTTGTTTTGATGACGATAGCGGGCTCTGCTTCGTCAGTGGTTTTATCCAAAGAGACCATGGCACTACAGCATTGGTTACCTTTAACGGGGTGCCGACAGGGATTGAAAAAAACGATGCGTTTGTAATTTCATTTCACATGGAGTCAGGAGATATGCATTCGCTCGCAGTTGTCCCATCTATCAGCAGTTCGCACCTTGGCTCGTCGTATGCGTACAATAACCTGACAGCATCCAACAACAGAGTTTTTGTGCAAAACGCCTACTATGGGGGTGTTCGCTATCCAAACGACACAATTGTGTTATCGGGCAACAATCCTAGTTTAGGGATATCTGTGTTTGATTACAAAGGAAACATGATAGAGGGACACGACTTTAGAGCCACTTCTCCCCTAAATAGGCCGGGTCCATTAGCTTTGATTGACAGTGCATTGTATTTGTCTAATCTGTTTGTGAGCAGCGCCACCTTCGGAGACATCGCAGTGCCACAGCAGGGCTACCACGCCTGTATAGCCAAGTACGTGGACACGGCCTTTATGACGCCTTACCGGGCGGATACCGACACGGGAGACGTGCGCGTGGTGATGGTGGAGGACCAAGGGGCGTGGACGTACTACCCCAACCCCTTCCGACAGCGGGTGAACATCGAGTACCAGGGCTCCGAGCCGCTGCGCACCACCGCCACGCTGACCGACGCTACAGGACGCAGCACCGAGGTGCGCCTGTCCGAGCAGGGCACAGGACGCTACAGGCTCGACTTCGCCGGCGTCCCGCAGCCACGCGGCAGCCGGGTGCTCTTCCTCACCCTCACCACCGCCTCCGGCCGCCAGCATACGCTGCGGCTGATGACGGCCTGGGAATGACAGCGCCTTATTACACGACAACCCTGACAACATAGACAACTTTGGAAAGCGCGACATGCGCTTTCCTTTTTTTTGTGAGGAAGTTATTCGCAATGGCTTTGGAGTGACGGATGCGGTCGACAATTACGGTGTCCTCCTCGATGTGGAAGATCGTCTGGTGAATGAGATTTATAAGTATTTGGTTTTCAGTAGTCTATATTTCCAATGGCTCATAAGCTTCCATATCCTTCCATATCCTTCCAGTGCCTTTGTATTCCCCTACCGTTCCCCTACCATTCCCCTAGGGAACCCCGTGGCATGGGGGGCAGCAGGATGGCCGGATGCAGTTCCGCGAGATGGTGCAGCTGGCCGGCCGCTTCCGCGTGGCCATCAATACCGGGCTGCGCCAGCTGGCATACGGGCACGGCATGACCGAGTGCAACATGTTCGTGCACCGCAACCACCGCCTGCTGACGGCCGAGGGGCTGACCGCCAGCCGCTAAGCACAGAATCAGCAGTCCTCGACGGCGCCTTTGATTTGCACCTTGGTGAGGTGCTCGTCGATGATGGGCTGGACCAAGGATTTCATCTCTTGCGGAGTGAACTTCTGCAGCCCTTGCATGGGGGTGGGGCGGTCGATGGTGTAGACCATCCACTCGCGCGGACGCAGCTGGCGGACGATGTCGAGTAGGGGCAGGATGACCTCGGGGCTGGCCGAGTCGAAGTCGGGCGAGCGCAGCATGCAGGTCTGCAGCACGAAGTCGCCGCCGAAGCCACGGAGTGCCTCGATGACGCGTGCCAGGTCGTAGCCCGGGGCGGGGAGGTTGATTTTGGAGACCAGCTCGTTGGTGGGGGCGTCGATTTTCATGATGGGGTTGTCGACGCGGCGCAGGGCGGCGAAGACCTCGGGCAGGTGGACGCGGGTGGCGTTGCTGAGCACGGAGACCTTGGCCCGGGGGTAGTATTGGTCGCGCAGTCGGAGGGTGTCGTCGATGATGGTGGCGAACTCGGGGTTGAGGGTGGGCTCGCCGTCGCCGCTGAAGGTGATGCTGTCGACGGGCGTGCCCTCGGCGACAAGTTTTTGCAGCATGCGCTCGAGGTCGGTGCGCACCTTTTCGGCGGAGGGCAGGACGGTGTCGTCGCGCCCGTCACGGTTCCAGCCGCATTCGCAGTAGATGCAGTCGAAGTTGCATATTTTGCCCCGTTCGGGGAGGAGGTTGATGCCCAGCGAGCTGCCGAGGCGGCGGCTGAAAATGGGGCCGAAAACGGTTTCTTCGCGTATCATAGATATGTCTTTGTTTTTTTTGGGTTATTGTTATCTGCCCCAGCTGTCGCGGTCGAGGGAGCGGTAGGTGATGGCTTCGCGCAGGTGGTCGGGGGTGATGCTGGGGGCGGCCTCGAGGTCGGCGATGGTGCGGGCCACCTTGAGGATGCGGTCGTAGGCGCGTGCGGAGAGCCCGAGGCGGTTCATGGCCAGCTCCATGATGGTGCGGCATTCGTCGGTGAGGGCGCAGTGCTCACGCGTGAGCTTGCTGGTCATCAGCGCGTTGCAGTGCACGCCGGGGCTGTTGGCGAAGCGGGCAGTCTGAATGGCACGCGCGGCGACGACGCGCTCGCGGATGGCGGCGCTGCTTTCGGCACGCTCCTCTTTGTTCAGCTGGCTGACCGGCACGGGTGTAACCTCGATGTGGATGTCGATGCGGTCCATCAGGGGGCCGCTGACCTTGTTGAGGTAGCGCTTCACGGCGCCGGCGGGGCAGGTGCAGTCGATGGTGGGGTGGTTGTAGTAGCCGCAGGGGCAGGGGTTCATGGCAGCGACGAGCATGAAAGCGGCGGGGTAGTCGATGGTCATCTTGGCGCGGCTGATGGTTACGCGGCGCTCCTCCATGGGCTGTCGGAGCACTTCCAGGACGGTGCGCTTGAACTCCGGCAGCTCGTCGAGGAAAAGGACGCCGTTGTGGGCCAGCGAAATCTCGCCCGGCTTGGGGTTGATGCCGCCGCCGACCAGGGCGACGTCCGAGACGGTATGGTGCGGGGCGCGGAAAGGGCGCACCGATATCAGCGAGTCCTCCTTGCGCATGAGGCCGGCCACGGAGTGAATCTGCGTGGTCTCGAGGCTTTCGCTTAGCGTCAGCGGCGGCAGAATGCCCGGCATACGCTTGGCGAGCATGGTCTTGCCGCTGCCCGGAGGGCCAATCATGATGGCGTTGTGTCCGCCGGCGGCGGCAATCTCGAGGCATCGCTTCACGGTGGCCTGCCCCTTGACGTCGGCGAAGTCGAACTCATAGCTGTCGAGCGAGCGGGCGAACTCGGCGCGGGTGTCCACGACGGTCTGCTCGATGGAGCCTTCGCCGTTGAGGAAGTCGGCCACCTGCTTGAGGCTGGTGGCGCCATAGACCTCGAGGTTGTTCACTATGGCGGCCTCGCGGGCGTTCGCGGCAGGCACGATGATGCCCTTGTAGCGCTGCCTGCGGGCTTCGATGGCGATGGGCAGCACGCCCTTGATCGGGCGGAGGGAGCCGTCGAGGCCGAGCTCGCCCATGATGACATAGCGTTCCATCTCGTCGGCCTTCACCATCCCGAAGGCGCCGAGCACGCCGATGGCGATGGTGAGGTCGTAGGCGGTGCCCTCCTTTTTGAGGTCGGCCGGTGCGAGGTTGACGATGATGAGGTTGTTCGGGATGTGGAATCCGCTCTCCACGAAGGCCGACGAGATGCGCTGGGCGCTTTCCTTCACGGCGCTGTCAGGCAGCCCCACCAGGAAGAAGCCCGCACCGTCGCTGATGGTAACCTCGACGGTAACCGTCAGCGCATTGACGCCAAGAATTGCGCTGCCGTAGGTCTTGGCTAGCATAGGCGGCCTTTCTGCCCGTGGGCGGGCGACAAGTTGTTGCGGCGGGCGGCAATGGCAGGCGAGGGTGTCGCGAAGAGTCCATGCAGGAGCATCCAGTCATTCATAATCCTATCCGATTTAGTGCTGTAGTTTCCGAATGCAAAAGTACAAACAAAAATCCATACGGCCAAATCTTTTTATAAAAACGGTGTCGGTGCCGCCGGACAGGAGCAGGGGGCGGTAGGGGAATACAAAGGCACTGGAAGGATATGGAAGCTTATGGTAGGGTAGCCTTTTTCAGAGGGCTGTCAGGCGGTAGCCGCCGTCTGTGCGGTGCAGCTCGCGGTAGCCTTGGGCGGGCAGGGCGAAGTAGTTGGGGTTGAGATCTTTGACTTCCCAGCGTTTCCACCAGTTGACCGACATGTAGACCTCCGGGTTGTCGTAGAAGTCGGCGTTGCTGCGGTCGAAGTCGTCCTCCTCCATGTAGATGGTAACGGTCTGGTCGGCACCGTCGCGCGCGGTGAGGAGCATGCTCTCAAGGGCGAGGCCCCAGATGTTGATGCGGAACAGCTCGTTGGCCGTGGAGCGCGTTACGATGAGCTTGTGCTGCCCCTCGCTGCGGCTGTAGGCGGCTATCTGCTTGATTTCCTGCAGGCGGTTGGCGTAGGTGTGGATGTCCATGCCGATGCGGGTGAAGCCGATGCCGAGCATCACCGTGAAGTAGCCGAACAGGGCCCAGTGGCGCCACCCCTGCAGGCGTGGCAGCTCGTCGGCGAAGAAGGGCAGACCGGCAAAGAAGTAGAGCGGCAGGTAGGTGCGCTCCATGCCGATGGAGCCGTCGCCCTCCCAGTAGACCACCACGCTCATGGCGAAGAAGGCCGGCAGGTAGAGGCCGACGAAGGCCAGCCGCAGCCACAGCCGCTGGCGGGCGTAGCCGACCAGGGTCAGGGCCCACAGCACCAGCGGGAAGAGGTAGATGAGGAACCAGGTGCGGAAATAGTCCATGCTGCGCAGCGAGAAGAAATGGGAGAGCGCGTGCCGCAGGGTGTCGCCGGTGGGCATGAAGCTCTCGTCGTGGCCGCTCTGTCCGAGCAGCAGGCGGAGTGCCACGAAGGCCGCCAGCGCCGCGCCGAGCACCGCCGAGGTGGCGTCCAGCCGCAGCCGGTTGCCCTCCACCATGCGGAACCCTATTATAAATAGGATAAAGAACAGCGCCACGGGATGGATGAAGAAGGCGGCGGCCTCGGCCAGCACCAGCGCCGTCCAGCGCAGCGCCTGCCGCCAGCGGACGGGGCCCGCGTCGTACTGCGCCAGGGCGTAGACCAGCGGAGCGAAGAACATCAGCTGGAAAGTCTCGGAAATGCAGTGGAAGAAGGTGGAGCACATGCCGAGGAAGGTCAGCGCCATGGTGGCGGCGGCGGCGGGGCTGCGCAGCACACGGGCCGCCAGCAGGAAGCAGCCGTAGGCCAGCAGCACGAACGAGGCCGAGTAGGCCACGATGAGCCACCGCAGGGGCACGTGCAGCTTGATGAGCAGCCACGGCAGCAGCTGCGACAGCACCATCGAGAAGCGGTTGTCGTTGATGAGCATGCTCTCGTGGTTGATGTCGTGGAAGAGCTGGTAGGCCGAGTCGATGAGCAGCACACGCTCCTCGGCGAACCACAGGGCCAGGCCGAGCAGGGCCAGCAGGGCCAAGTGGCCAGTCCGCAGGTAGGGCTTGTAGGGCGCGGTGTTCATGTGTGGGGGTCAGAATATCTCTTTGACGGTTTGTGTTTGGCCGTTGATGACGAACGAGTCGCCCACGCGGCAACCCTTGACAGCCATGTAGATGGGCGTCTGGGCGCTGATGGCGAACCACACCTGGTTGCCCACCATGAACTTGCCTGCGCCGATGGAGAGGAAGAACGCCTGGCGGTCGGTAACGACACAGGCGCCGTGCTCCACGCGGTCGAAGGGCGGCAGGCGCAACAGGTCCTGCAGCACGCGGATGCCGGCCTGGGCGTTGCTGAGTTGGCGGGCGTACATGTCGCGGCTGCGCATCATCTTGGTGCGGTAGCTGTCGTAGCGGTCCACGTTGGCGCCGTAGTCATTGCTCTGCTGCTGGGCGGAATCCATCTCCTGCTTGGCGACATTAGCAATCTGCTCCTGCATGGCTATGCAGGAGCAGATGACTTGATTCCTGTGTTCCTCGCGCGTCATGCGATGCGGCCGGGGTATACTTTGAGGGCCTCCTCGAGGCAGCGGATGGCGGCCTTGAGGTCGTCGATGCAGATGCAGTAGGTGATGCGTGCCTGGTGGCGGCCACGCTCGGGGTCGGCGTAGAAGCCGGTGGCGGGGGCCAGCATGACGGTGGCGTTGTTGTAGCTGAAGTCGGTCAGCAGCCACTGGCAGAACTTGTCGCTGTCGTCCACGGGCAGGTCAATCATGGTGTAGAAGGCGCCCTTGGGCATGGGGCAGAAGCAGCCGGGGATTTTGTTGATGCCCTCGACGATGACGTTGCGGCGGGCGACGTATTCGGCCTGCACCTTGTCGAAGTACTCCTGCGGGGTGTCGATGGCGGCCTCGGCGAAAATCTGGCCGAACGAGGGAGGGGAGAGACGGGCCTGGGCCAGGCGCATGGCGTGGGTGTAGACCTCGGCGTTGCGGGTTACCATGCACCCCACACGGGCACCGCAGGCGCTGTAGCGCTTGGAGACCGAGTCGAAGAGGATGACGTTGCGCTCCAGCTCCTCGAGCTGCATGACGCTGAAGTGCGGATGGCCGTCGTAGCAGAACTCGCGATAGACCTCGTCGGCAAAGAGGTAGAGGTCGTATTTCTTCACCAGGCCGGCCACCTTGAGCAGCTCCTCTTTCGAATAGAGGTAGCCGGTGGGGTTGTTGGGGTTGCAGATCATGATGGCCTTGGTGCGCGGCGTGATGGCTTTCTCGAAGTCCTCGATGGGGGGCAGGGCGAAGCCGTTGCGGATGTCGCTGGGGATGGTAACAATCTTGGCGTCGCACAGGCAGGCGAAGGTGTTGTAGTTGGTGTAGTAGGGTTCGGGGATGATGATTTCGTCGCCCGGGTTGAGGCAGACGGTGAAGGCCATCTGGAGGGCCTCGCTGCCGCCGGTGGTTACCAGTATCTGGTTGGGGGTGAGTTCGATGCCGTGGCGGTGGTAGTAGTCGCACAGGCGTTTGCGGTAGCTGAGGATACCGGCCGAGTGGCTGTATTCGAGCACACCGATTTTGGTGTTGGCCAGGGCGTCGAGGGCTCCCTGGGGGGTCTCGATGTCGGGCTGGCCGATATTGAGGTGATAGACGTGGATGCCACGCTCCTTGGCGGCGTCGGCAAAGGGGACGAGTTTACGGATGGCCGACTGCGGGAGTTCGAGGCCTTTGTTGGAAATCTTGGGCATAATCTTGATGGTTCGGGCTTAACGTTTCTTGGCGGGTTCTTCGATGCGCATGGCGGGCTTGGCTTCGCGGAGATCGGCCTTGGGTTCGGCCTTGGGCTCGGCTTTGAGCTCGGGTTTGGCAGGCTCGGCCTGGGCGGTCTGCTTCACGTTGCCGCGGATGGTGAGGGTGAGGTTGGGGTTGTCCACGGCGTTGCTGGTAACGCGGATGGTCTTGCTGAAGCCGCCCACGTTGTTGGTGTTGTACTTCACGTCGATGGTGCCGCTCTGGCCGGGCATGACGGGCTTCTGGGTGTAGCTGGGGGTGGTGCAGCCGCAGGAGGCTTTCACGTTCTGGAGAATCAGCGGCTCGTTGCCGTCGTTGAAGAAGGTGAACTGGCAGGTGCCGTCGCCGCCTTTGACGATGTCGCCGTAGTTGTGGATGGTCTCCGTGAAGCGAATCTTGGCGCCGTTGGCGGGGATGTCTTTTTTCTCGGTGTCCTGGGCGTGGGCCATGCCGAAAGCCAGGGTGGCCAGCAGGCCGAAAAGTGCGATCTTTTTCATTGTTATGAGTGTTTTAATGTTTGTTATTCTGTTGTTTATGATGCTTTGCGCGGTGGTATGCCACGCGGCATTCAACCTGCAAAAGTACTAAAATTTTAGTACATGCAACTTTTTTTTTCTTGCACGGGGGTGTTTTTTGGATTTATTAACATTTCGCGCTAGCGGTAGATTACCGCCAGCTCGTCGTCCTGTGTGCGCACTTGCAGCCACTGCGCGAGGCGGTTGCGGTCGGGGCCGGAGGCGTCGCGCCTGACCGTTACCAGCGCCGTCAGCGTGCCGTCCAGGCGGCCGATGGCGATGTGCTGCACCGAGGGGAACAGCGGGGCGGCCTCCTCGCTGACACGCGCCGAGAGGGTGTCGAGGGCGGTATAGGCATCCAGTTGCCGCTGCAGGTCAGCGATTTGTGCGTTGAGCAGGGCATTGGTCTGCTCGGCGTTGGAGAGGTGCTGCGTGATGGTGAAGCTGGCCTCGTCGCCGCCGGCCTGGATGACCAGCAGCTGGTAGTCGGTCAGCCCGTAGAACTTCATCCGCGAGCGCGCCTCGGCAATCGACGCGTCGCTGATTTCGCGCCCCACCGCCACCACGCGCAGCGTGTCGCGCTGCACCTGCTGCGACAGAATCTGGGTGCCGCCCTGGTCCAGCTCCGTGCGCACAAAGGTGTTCACGTTGCGCTCGAACACGTTGCGTTTCACGATGTTGAACGTCATATAAGCCGCCGGCATGAGGGTGGCGATGACGATGGAGTAGATGATGCGGCGGCCGCGCCGGGCGGTCTCGGGGTTGACGGTATGCACTGGGTGGAACCGCAACAGCTTGGAACCCAGGAAGGTGGCCGTGGCGATGAATACGGTGTTGATAAAGAAGAGGTAGAAGGCGCCGAAGAAGTAGCTCCACTGGGCCGTGGCCAGGCCGTAGCCTGCCGTGCAGAGGGGCGGCATGAGGGCGGTGGCGATGGCCACGCCGGGGATGACCTGACCCTTGCTCTTGCAGGTCAGCGCCAGCACACCCGCCGCGCCGCCGCAGAAGGCGATGAGCACGTCGTAGAGGCTCGGCGACGTGCGCGCCAGCAGCTCGCTCTGCGCCTCGCTCAAAGGCGAGATGAAGAAATAGACCGTGGCCGTTACCACCGAGATGAGGGTTGCCACGCCGTAGTTCTTCAGCGACTGCTTCAGCAGCTCGAAGTCGCTGATTCCCACCGCCAGACCCATGCCGATAATGGGTCCCATCAGGGGCGACACCAGCATGGCGCCGATAATGACCGCCGTCGAGTTCACGTTGAGACCCAGCGAGGCGATAAGGATGGCGAAAATGAGAATCCACAGGTTGGTGCCGCGGAACACAATGCTGCCGCGCACCTGCTCGATTACCTCCTGCTCGTCCTCCTTGTCGTGCAATAGGTTGAAATAGTGGCTGATATACTTTAGTGAATCGCGTAACTTTACATTCATAGGCATCCTTTTTATACCCTGACTAACGCCGGAAACCGTTTTTTATTGCACACCCCTTCGCCGCGACTTCCCGGCCCCGCCCCCTGCGCTCCCCCAACCGAGGATTAAGAGAGGAAGAAGAGGGGAAGAACCTGTACTTTGTAAAGTACATGGAATGAGTCTGTTGCAATCCTGCAAAAATGGGCCGTTTTTCTACTTTTTTTCAAAAAATGCGCCGATTTTTTGCCTACTTTTCATTCTTTTTGTAAGTGATTGGTAGATAGTGCCTTGCATGGATTGTTGAAATATTTTCACCAATTTTGGTGATGGAATGAAATTTATTTCGTACTTTTGCAGGCAGTTATTATTGATAGAAAACAACAATTTATTAATCTTATAACATTAAAAATATGGCATTTAAAGGACAAATCATTGTCGATACCGAGCGTTGCAAAGGCTGCGGAGTCTGCGTACCCGTCTGCCCTGTGAAATGCCTCGAGCTGTCGAAGGAAGTGAACGGAAAGGGCTACAACTACACCCAGACCGTCAATGACAATTGCATCGGCTGCGCCAGCTGCGCGATGGTCTGCCCCGACGGGGTGATTTCCGTTTACAAAAAACAAATCTAACACGAAAAGAGGAAACAATATGGCAAGAGAACTGAAACTGATGAAGGGCAATGAAGCTATTGCCCAAGCAATGATTGCCAGCGGTACGGACGGCTACTTCGGCTATCCCATCACCCCGCAGTCGGAAGTTATGGAAACCCTCATGGCTGAAAAACCCTGGGAGACCACCGGCATGGTGGTGCTGCAGGCCGAATCGGAGGTCTCCTCCATCAACATGGTCTACGGCGGCGCCGCCACCGGCAAGAAGGTCGCCACCTCCAGCTCCAGCCCCGGAATCTCGCTCATGCAGGAAGGTCTGACTTACCTCGCCGGCGCCGAAATCCCCTGCGTCATCGTCAACGTGATGCGCGGCGGCCCCGGCCTCGGCACCATCCAGCCCTCGCAGAGCGACTACTTCCAGTCCGTCAAGGGCGGCGGCCACGGCGACTACCAGCTCTACACCCTCGCACCCGCCTCGGTGCAGGAGATGTACGACTTCGTCTTCGACGCCTGGGACATCGCCTTCAAGTACCGTAACCCCGTCCTCATCCTCTCCGACGGCGCCATCGGCCAGTGCATGGAGAAGCTCTACACCCGCGACAACATCGCCCGTTGGACCGAGGAGGAGCGCCGCAAGAACGCCCCCTGGGGCACCTTCGGCAAACCCGCCGACCGCGGCCACAATATCATCACCTCGCTCGAGCTTGAAAGCGCCCGCCAGGAAGTCTTCAACCACAAGCTGCAGGCCAAGTACGCCGAGATGAAGGAGAAGGAAGTGCGCTTCGAGACCATCAACTGCGAGGACGCCGACTACATCTTCGTCGCCTACGGATCCTCCAGCCGCATCGCCATGAAAGCCATGCAGATGGCACGCGAAAAGGGCATCAAGGTGGGTCTCTTCCGCCTCATCACCCTCTTCCCCTTCCCCACCAAGCAGCTGGCCGAGGTGGCCAAACGCGTGAAGGGTATCCTCTGCGTCGAAATGAGCGCCGGCCAGATGATCGAGGACGTCAAGCTCGCCACCGAGTGCAACGTCAAGACCGAGCACTTCGGCCGTTTCGGCGGTATCATCCCCACCCCGACCGAGGTTCTGGAAGCTCTTGAAAACAAAATCATCAAATAAGGAATACACACTATGGCAAATATAGATATTGAAGCTCGCAAACAAGAGCTCTTGAAAGAGGGTTACACCGAGGTTTACACCAAGACCAAAGTACTGACCGACGCCGTCATGCACTACTGCCCCGGCTGCGGCCACGGCACCACCCACCGCCTCATCGCCGAAGTCATCGACGAGATGGGCATCCAGGACAAGACCGTCGGCGTCAGCCCCGTCGGCTGCTCCGTGCTGGCCTACAACTACTTCGACGTCGACTTCCAGGAGGCCGCCCACGGTCGCGCCCCCGCAGTCGCCACCGCCGTCAAGCGCCTCAACCCCGAGTGCTACGTCTTCACCTACCAGGGCGACGGCGACCTCGCCGCCATCGGTACCGCCGAGACCATCCACGCCGCCAACCGCGGTGAGAACATCACCATGATCTTCGTCAACAACGGTATCTACGGCATGACCGGCGGCCAGATGGCCCCCACCACGCTGGTCGGCATGCGCAGCGCCACCACCCCCTACGGCCGCCGCGTCGACCTCAACGGCTACCCCCTCCGCATGACCGAACTCCTGGCCACCCTCCCGGGCACCTACTACGTTACCCGCCAGAGCGTCCAGAACCCCGGCGCCGTCCGCAAGGCCAAGGCCGCCATCCGCAAGGCTTTCGAGAACCAGAAGCTCGGCAAGGGCCTCTCCTTCGTCGAAATCCTCTCCAACTGCAACTCCGGCTGGAAGATGACCCCCGTGGCCGCCAACAAGTGGATGGAAGACAACATGATGCCCAACTACCCCGTCGGCGACATCAAAGTCGACGGCAAGATTGCCGAAGGCATCGACGTCAACCGCCTCGTCCTCGACCACCCGCTGACCGTTATGCAATAATCACCAATTAAAAACAAAGAAACAATGACTGAAGAAATCATCATAGCCGGCTTCGGTGGACAGGGTGTCCTCTCCATGGGCAAGATTCTTGCCTACTCCGGCGTTATGCAGAACAAAGAGGTCAGCTGGATGCCCAGCTACGGCCCCGAGATGCGCGGCGGCACGGCCAACGTCTCCGTCATCATCAGCGACGAGCGCATCAGCTCGCCCATCATCAACCAGTTCGACACGGCCATCATCCTCAACCAGCAGTCGCTGGACAAGTTTGAGAGCAGCGTGAAGCCCGGCGGTTACCTCATCTACGACCCCAACGGCATCACCCACGAGCCCACCCGCAAGGACATCAACATCTACAAGATTGCCGCCACGGCCAAAGCCCAGGAGCTCGGCATCTCGAAGGTGTTCAACATGGTCGTCCTCGGTGGCTTCCTCAAGCTGAAACCCATCGTCGACAAGCAGTACATCCGCGAAGGTCTGGAGCACTCCCTGCCCCAGCGCCACTGGGGCCTCATTCCCCAGAACGAGGAAGCTATCGAAATCGGCAAGGGCCTCATCGAAGCCGTCCAGACGCTGTAATCCACACCACAGCATTCCTTTTTGGGTCCGCCGCCTTTGGGCAGCGGACCCATCTTTTTTTCATCCCCCAGCCATCCCCCTGGTATGTATTAAGAGAGGCAAAACCTATAGCATGCAGACTGCTGCAAACCAGCCGGTTGCATTCCCTCCATTTTCGACTGTTTTTCGTTTTTCTTTCAAAAAATCAACGCCTTGTTGCCGGGAGCTCTATCCTGCTGTATACATGATTGTTGCGACGGTTTTTAAAACTTTTTTTCCACATGTCGGAAAAAAATAGTAATTTTGCACTTCATAAACAGCTATAAAATATATAAGAATTATGTGTGGAATAGTAGGATATATCGGGGACCAGCAGGCCTACCCCATCTTGATAAAAGGCTTGCACCGCTTGGAATACCGCGGCTATGACTCGGCCGGCGTCTCCATGATCAACGCCAAGGGCGACCTCAACGTCTACAAGGCCACCGGCAAGGTGAAAGCCCTCGAGGACAAATGTGCCTCCGAGGACACCACCGGCAGCATCGGCATCGCCCACACCCGCTGGGCCACCCACGGCGAACCCAACACCGTCAACGCGCACCCCCACCGCAGCCAGAGCGGCAACCTCTCCCTGGTGCACAACGGCATCATCGAGAACTACAAGACCCTCCGCGCCATGCTCGAAAAGGAAGGCTACACCTTCTGCTCCGACACCGACACCGAGGTGCTTGTCCACTTCATCGAATACACACAGCAGTCGCACCATTGCGACCTCTTCACCGCCGTGCAGCGCGCCCTGAAGCACGTCGTCGGCGCCTACGCCATCGCCATCCTCGAGAAGGAACACCCCGACCGGCTGGTCTGCGCCCGCAAGGGCTCTCCGCTGGTAATCGGTGTCGGCATCGATGCCCGCGGCCACAAGGAGTTCTACATCGGATCCGATGCCACTCCCCTCATCGAATACACCAATCAGGTCATCTACCTCAAGGACGAGGAGGTGGCACTCATGACACGCTCCAGCGACCTGCCGGAAATTGTCGACCTCTCCCATGTCCACCAGACACCCGAGATGCACACCCTCACCCTCAGCCTCGACGAGCTCGAGAAAGGTGGCTACCCCCACTTCATGCTCAAGGAAATCTGGGAGCAGCCCAACGCCCTGCGCACCTGCATCCGCGGACGCATCCACGTGCAGGCCAAGGATGTACTCCTCAGCGGCATCGTCGACCACAAGGACAAGTTCATCAACGCCCGCCGCATCATCATCTGCGCCTGCGGCACCTCGTGGCACTCGGCACTCATCGGAAAATACTTCATCGAGGAAGCCGCTCAGATTCCCGTCGAGGTCGAGTACGCCTCCGAGTTCCGCTACCGCAACCCCGTCATCTATCCCGACGATATCGTCATTGCCGTCAGCCAGAGCGGCGAGACCGCCGACACCCTGGCCGCCATCCAGCTCGCCGAGCAGAAAGGCGCCTTCCTCTACGGCATCTGCAACGTCATCGGCTCCTCCATCGCCCGCGCCACCCACAGCGGCACCTACATCCATGTCGGCCCCGAAATTGGCGTCGCCTCCACCAAGGCGTTCACCGGCCAGGTGGTAACCCTCTGCCTCCTCGGCCTCGCCATCGCCAAAGAGAAACGCACCTTGAGCGAGGAAGTGTTCCATACGCTGGTCGACGAACTGCAGACCATCCCCGACAAGATTCAGTGGACCCTCGAGCACAACAAGGACATCGACCAGTTTGCACAGATGTTCACCTACTGCCGCAACTTCCTATTCCTCGGCCGTGGCTACAACTACCCCGTCGCCCTCGAAGGCGCCCTCAAGCTCAAGGAAATCAGCTATATCCACGCCGAAGGCTACCCCGCCGCCGAAATGAAGCACGGCCCCATCGCACTCGTCGACGAGGAGATGCCCTGCGTCTTCATCGCTCCCAAGCGCGGCATGTACGACAAGGTGGTCTCCAATATCCAGGAAATCAAGAGCCGCAAGGGCAAGATAATCAGCGTCGTTACCGAAGGCGACAAGACCGTCTCCGACATGAGCGACTACACCTTTGTCATCCCCGACACACGCGACTGCTTCGTCCCCCTGCTGGCCGTCGTGCCCCTCCAGCTGCTCTCCTACTACGTGGCCACCGCCAAAGGCCGCAACGTCGACCAGCCCCGCAACCTCGCCAAGAGCGTTACCGTTGAATAGCCTGCTGACACATGCTGTTCAACTCTACCGAGTTCCTCTTCTTCCTGCCGGCAGTGTTTGCCGTCTACTGGCTGTTGCAAAGCAAGCTGCGGTGGCAGAACCTTTTTGTCGTCGCCGCATCCTACCTGTTCTACGGCTGGTGGGACTGGAAGTTCCTGTTGCTCATAGCCTTCACCTCGGCCTGCTCCTTTGCCAGCGGCTTGATTATAGGCGACAGCCACAGCCGCTACCGGAAAGCGGCCTTGGTGGGCAACATTGCCGTCAATCTGGCCATCCTTGGTCTGTTCAAATACTATGACTTCTTCGCTGCAGAATTTGCACGGCTATTCGGTTTGGAGGGCGACCGCCTGCTTATGCACCTGGTGCTTCCTGTAGGCATCTCGTTCTACACATTCCAGGCCCTCTCCTATTCCATCGATGTTTATAAGGGAAAAATAGCCGCCACAAAGGATGCGGTGGCATTCTTTGCCTACATCAGCTTCTTCCCGCAGTTGGTGGCTGGCCCCATCGAGCGGGCCACCAACCTCCTGCCTCAATTCCTGCAGCGGCGCCGCTTCGACTATGCCTTGGCGGTCGACGGCATGCGGCAGATGCTTTGGGGCTTTTTTATGAAGATGGCTGTTGCCGACCGGTGTGGGTGGTATGTGGATCAAATCTGGGACGCTTACACCGCAGCCTCAAGCGGCCAGTTGCTTCTGGCCGCAGTGCTCTTCTCTTTCCAGATATATGGCGATTTTGCAGGCTACAGCAATATTGCCATAGGCTGCGCCAAGCTCTTCGGCATCACCCTGCGGCTCAACTTCCGCACACCCTATTTCTCCCGCGACATAGCCGAATTCTGGCGTCGGTGGCACATCTCGCTCAATACATGGTTCCGCGACTATCTCTACATCCCCCTGGGGGGCAGCCGCGTGGGAAAGGCCAGGGTTGTCCTCAACACCTTCATCATCTTTCTCGTCAGCGGCTTGTGGCATGGGGCCAACTGGACCTTTCTTGCTTGGGGTGCTTTCCATGCGCTGCTTTTCTTACCACTCCTACTTGGGGGAACCAACCGCCGCAACACCGACACCGTCGCCGGGGAGAACTCCCTGCCAACTCTTGTCGACACATTGCACATCCTGCTCACCTTTGCGCTCTGCACCGTGGGTTGGATTCTTTTCCGTGCCGACAGCATCGGCGATGCATACCGGTTTGTCGCAGGAATGGTCGCCTCGGGTACTGGTGTCAGCCTGCCCTTCCCTTGGCTTACGATAGCGTTTGTGGTAATCATGATGGTCGCCGAATGGTTCAATCGCCGGAACGACCATGGCCTGGTCCTGGACGCGGTGCGCTCCCCCTGGCTGCGCGCACTTGTCTACTATGCCATCATTTTGGTCGCCGTGCTCTTCTCATCACAAAATGAGAACTTCATCTATTTCCAATTCTAGCCGCCCCATGAAAAGATTTGTGCTGCGTACATTGCTCTACCTGATGCCCTTTGCGGCACTCCTTCTTTACTACCTTGTCGGTGCCGACCATGACGCAATGCAGGGCGATTTGGGACGCATGACAAGTACGGAGTTCCATTACCTCAAGCCCCATCTGGTCGCACCTATGGCCGAATGTCGCAATGTGGAGAAGGTAGCGGAAGTTCCTCCTCTGGCCGAAGATGAGATGGTGGTTTTTGGAGACAGCTTTTCCATCGGAGACAGCAACCGATGGCACCAATATATGGGCAGTGCAATGGGCAGGCGTATCGTCTATGCCGGTCGATTCTACAAACCGGTTGAAGACCTGATTGACGCCCTGAACCACCACCCGGCTGCTTTGGGCAACTTGGCGGTGCTGGAACTGGTTGAACGTAACTTGGTCAGCCTGGCGTATGTGGAACCTATCCCACAGTCAAAAGACGTGGATCTAGCAGCGCCAGTATTTGCACAGCCGTCGTCCCAAAAACAACAGTCCGCATTCCGTATGATAAAGGACAAATGGCGCAGGAAATCACGCAAACCCTTGCAATTCTACCAGCACATGCTGGGCATAGATGTCCCGGTAAACACCGCAACTCTCGACACCGAAATGTTCTCCTGCCGACCCAATAAACTATATTACTACCAAGACGACCTGTACAGCAACCTCTCCTCGGAGCAATGCTCGGCGGCTCTGCGCAACCTCAAGTGCATCGATAGCATAGCAGGCGCCAAAGGAATCGCCTTCTACCTTGTGGCTATTCCCGACAAATACACAGTCTACCATCGACATATCAAAGACGCCGTCAAACAGGAACGTTTCTTGGAATCCCCTTGCCCATTCGACACCTTGCCGTTCTTCATCAACACCCTGCCTGTGATGGAAGATTTGAAACGGCAGGGAATCAAGGATGTGTATTTGCCCGACGACTCCCATTTTTCCCACCCAACGGCCTGTGCCGTGGGCAATTATGCAGCATCAAGAATTACTTTGCAGCCTTGAAGTCCTGTTCTATCGCTCTGTATTTGCAACATTCGCCATGGTAGTGGCTAGGGGCCTCCCCATCCCCGACATCCATCTCTGATTTGCCCCCCATCAACCTTTTGCTGTATACTTTAGCCCCTCCTCCCCTCCTCCAGCGCCCCTCCCACCCAAACCCCTCCCTAGGACCCACCTAGGAGTTACCTAGGACCCACCTAGGACTTATCTAGGACCTCACTAGGACCCGACTAGGACCCGACTAGGACTTGCCATGCTGCACCGAAAGAGAGATTTCTCAAGGTAATTGACCTCCCTCCAAACAAAAACCACCGCTTTTCGCGGTGGTTGAAACAGTGCTCGTGTAATCAGGTTGCAATGATTCGACCCAATGGAGAGATAGGCACCACTTTAGATACTCATCCCTATCTTGAATGCCTCCTGCAGCTTGGCATTGCCGGCAATCTCGTTGGGCGCACCCACGCCACCGCAGAACACGTGGCCTTTGAGCGACGACCTGCCGAAGCAGTCAATCCATCCTTGCAGACCGCTTTCGGCGCGCTCTGGGACGTGCGCCTCGTTCTCGAAGGCAGTGGTCAGCAGGTAGATATCGCGGAAGCGGTAGTCCTTTGTGTACATCGAGTTCATGCGGTCGATGAGGGTCTTCATTTGGCCACTCATCTCGTAGTAGTAGATGGGCGTCGCCCAGCAGACCACATCGGCGTTCAGCACACTCTCCATGATGGCGGGCACATCGTCCTTGAAGATGCAGGCACCTGTCTGCTGACACGACAGACAGCCAACGCAGAACTTGATATCCTTGCCGCGCAGCGGGATGAGTTCCACTTGATGGCCGGCGGCTTTCGCACCCTCGGCAAACTGCTCCGCCAGTGCGTGGCTGTTCGAACCCGGACGGAGGCTCGTGGATATTACAACTGTCTTTTTCATGGTGTTTCACTTTTGTGATTTGATCCTTGTGCGAGCTTGGTGAACGAGCTCCTTGAAGTAGGCCACAGCCTCGTCATAGGTCATAAAGTCATTGGCGTTCTCGTCGTGGTCGAGCCGTTTGACAAGAGCTGCCTCTGGATGGTATTGCAGGGCAACGGCGAAAGACTTGTCGGTGCGTTGCACGGCCTCGATAATGTCGATTCCACCAGTGGTTGTTGTCCCTGTAACACGGAGCGGTGTGCCAGCCACACTCCCCGCTGCCTGATGGTGCCATGATGGGGCTCCGTGCACCGTGGTGCTTCCGACGATGCGATAGAGCCACGAGACCGTGTCGGACACGTTGACATCATGCGGCGCATAGTCGCGATAGGTGTCGGGCTCCGCCGGATTGCGGTGCTCGTTGCAGTAGGTATTGCCCTGTTGGGCGAAGTAAGTGGGTATGTCCTGTATGATTGTTCCGCCAGAGACAACGACAAGCATCTGCAATCCACGACAGAAACCCATCAGGGGCATATCTTTATCGAGACAATACATCATAGTCAAGTAGTCCGATATGTCGCGTGTGGCGTTGTAGTCTTTTTCTGCCTCTATACCGTGCCACGGTTCGGGCTGGAGCAACAGGCTGGGAGCGATGTCCTCGCCTCCGGTAAAGACCACGGCGTCAACACCACCTATAGAAGTGCTGGCGTTGGAGTTTGTGTAGCCCTGCTTCACCATATCGGCATACTGCTGCAGCAGGATGTCATTTTCGTCCGTGTAGGTAGGGGCAAGCGTTGAATCGATGTAGGCGAAGTCATTCATTCGCACTTGCGGCATCAGCACAGGTTCTGCACCTGCTTCCTCAATGGCCCGCACTACGTTTGTGTAGAATTCCGACAGCGTGTCGGCACGCCAGGCGATGCCGATGCGCACTGGTTCGTCGACGGTGGCGTTTTTCCTGCCCTGACATGCAACGAACAGAATAACTATAACGGGGATAATCAGCAAACCTTTCTTCATGCTGTAATAGTTTTATAGGTTCTTGTTGAAGAAGTCGGCCAGCGTCTCCCAGGGGATGTAGTTGTCCTCACCTCCGTCATAGAGATCGCAATGGGTGGCACCGGGGATGATAAGCAGCTGCTTGTTCCCAGGCACGGGGTTGGGCTTGCCGACGAAGTTGTAGCCCTCTGCCCTGCCCTCCACCATATAGTGATAGGCAGCCTCGCCGAAGTAGCGCGAGTGGGCCTCTGCACCGTGCATCACGAGGACAGCGGAGCGTATCTCGTTGATGTAGTATAGGAAGCGGGCGTTCGAGTATGCCTGTGTGCCGATGGTGCGCCAGCCGTCATTCGAGTTGCCGCTGCGCTTGTGGTAGCCACGCGGAGTCTTGTAGTAGGCATGGTAGTCGTGGACGAAATTGGGTGCCTGGGGTGGTACGGAGTCCAACACGCCGCCGGCCATCGCCATCGGGTCGGCGAGGCGTTGCTTTGCGAGATTGTTGCGGTTTTTGTAGCGAGCCTCTTCCACATCGAAAGCGTCGTTGTAGTCGTTGCCGCTGATGCGGGTCATATCGTACATGGTGCTGGCTACAGTGGCCTTGATACGGGTGTCGGCAGCGGCGGCGTTGAGGGCGATACCGCCCCAGCCGCAGATGCCTATAATGCCGATGCGTTCAGCGTCGACATCATCAAGCTGCGAAAGGAAATCTACAGCAGCCATGAAGTCCTCGGTGTTGATGTCGGGCGAAGCCGTGCGGCGGGGTTCACCGCTACTCTCGCCGGTATACGACGGGTCGAAAGCCAATGCCACGAAACCACGCTCCGCCATCCGCATGGCATAGAGTCCGCTGCTCTGCTCCTTGACGGCACCGAAAGGACCGCTCACGGCGATGGCCGAGAACTTGCCCTGTGCATCCTTAGGCGTGTAGAGGTCGGCGGCCAGCGTCAACCCATACTGTGTCTTGAACGTTACCTTGCGGTGGTTCACCTTGTCGCTCAGCGGGAACACCTTGTCCCACTCCTGAGTCAATGTCAGTTCTTGTTTCATATTGTCAGTGTTTTTGATTTCTTGATTGTTGTTGCAGGCGGCCATCATCAGCGCCGCTACTGCGAAGATTAAAGTTGTGTATTTCATTGCATTATTGGTATTATCGTATGAAGTGCATCGGCTGCCAGTCTTCGCCATCGGGGTAATGGACAGGCTCCTGCGAGTGGATGCTTTTCAGCAGGAAGGCCATATTGCGGCCCAGCGCGCGCATCGTCTGCATACCTTCGCTGTCGAGTTCCGCCTCACCTTCTGCGCGGCCATAGACGATGTTCCAATACTGCGACGTAACCATCGGCATATGCTGCAGCTGGAACATCATAGTGAGCGACTGCAACGCTGCCGTTGCGCCACCGCGACGGCAGACAGCGATACCTGCAGCGGGTTTGTGCATTGCCAGGTGCGACTGCGAGAAGAAGAGCCGCTGCATCAAGGCCAGCAGGGCTCCGTTGGGCTGGCCGTAGTAGGTGGGAGTGCCCACCACGAGGGCGTCACTCTCGGCCAGCTTTTCGGCCAATCGGTTGCATGGGTCATCGTCGAAAACGCAGCGACCCAACTCGCGACAACGTCCGCAAGCGATGCATCCATGCACGGGTTTCGTTCCGATGCCTACAATCTCATAGTCGACACCGTTCTCTTTCAATGTCTTGCCAACCTCTTCGAGGGCGATATGCGTGTTGCCGTTGGCACGCGCGCTACCGTTTATCAGTAATACTTTCATGGCTGAATGTGTTAATGCGTTTTATCATTCTAATCACCTGGGCGGGGCTTCCGGCCACTACCATGTTGGCGGGCACGTCCTTGTTGACCACGCTGCCGGCGGCGACGATGGCGTTTTCGCCGATGGTGACGCCGGCCAGCACCTTGACGTCGGCACCCAGCCAGGCGTTGCGGCCGATGACAATGGGCTTGGTGAGCAGCGTGTGGCGCGTGGCGGGGTCCTCAGGGTGATACTCGGTGGCCAGCACGCAATGGGGGACCGATGAAGGCACCGTCGCCGATGGTGATGCCGCCGATAGCGAGAAGCGTGCAGCCGAAGTTGAGGAAGCAGTCGTCGCCGAAGCGCACGCCAGGGCCGTAGTTGATGTTAAGCGGCGTGAATACACGCACGGTGTCGGGTACCTCGCCGCGTGTAATCTCACGCAAGTATTCGCGCACCTCGGCCTCGGTGTGGTAGCCGCTGTTCATTTCGGCGCAGAGCCGCATAGTGCGCTGCACGTCGGCATACAGTTCGTCGCTGCCGACGTAAGTTTTTCCAGTGGGTTCCATATTTTTATAACGTCAATTCCAAGAGAATATTGCCCTATTGCCTTGGACCTACAAGCTCTTCAGCCATTTCTCCACCTTGGCTTTGCCTGTGCGGACTTCGTGGCCGTAGATGGAGAAGCCTTTGGTGACGGTGGCCTTGGGGAAGGCTTTCTTCACGTCGCTGATGCAGTTGGCCAAGCCGCTGCCTTCGTGGGTGGTGAAGGGGATGACGGTCTTGCCGGCGAGGTTGATGTCCTTGAAGAGGGTGAACATCACCTGTGGGATGTGCGCGACCGGAGTGGAGCGAACGTCATTAACAGGTGCCCCACCACACGGGGCCGCCGATGAAGACGGTGTCGTACTGGCTGAGGTCGGGGGCGGCACCCTCGTATGGCGGAAACTCGCCGTCGGCAGCCTCTTTCTTGGCCAAGTCAATAAGCGGCATATAGGCCATACCATCGTACTTGTGGGTGACAATCTCATATTGGTCGGCACCGGTGATTTCGCTGATGTAGTCGGCCACAATCTTGGTGTTGCCGACCTCGATGTTGCCCACGCTGTAATTGTCGCCCGCGTGGGAGAAGAAAATGACTATTTTGTTCATTGTTTTATTGTTTGATTGCGTTATTGTGTTAGTATTCTCTTGCTTGTTTTGTGCGTTGCAGCCCGACGAGGCCAGGAAGAGTGCAAAGGCCGCGAGGGTGGTAAAAATCTGTTTTGCGTTCATTTCGATGGGTCTGTTTGGGGTTGATATTCTTGTAAATCGTTGATGACTAAATATATTCCGCACATTCACCCTCACCAGTTTCCGACTGCAAAGATACGAACATTCCGCCACACGGCAGTTTCACATTTTACGCCAATTCTTTCACAAATCACCACAATAAAAACGACGAAAGCCGAGGCCAGCAAAGGCCTCGGCTTTCTGCTTGTAAATAATCACCCTACATCTATGCGGAGGATTCCTTTAGTCGTTAGTTGTTTTTGCGACGATAAGCATAAACCGAATCGATGTAGCCGAACACACAGTTGCGTGCAATTTGTATGGGGCCCCTGTGAAGTTGAACGATAGCCATGCTGTCGGTTGTCAGCTCCTTCAGCTGGAATACCATCGTCGATGTGTCGTGCACGATGGTGACGGTGCTGTCGGTGGCGCTCCACGTTGCCTCATACGGGCAATTGCCACGCTTGCCTATGCAGAGAAGTTCTATCGAGCATGTGCCGTCGGAACGGAATTCGATGTCGCGGAGTTCTGTGTCGTCTGTAATGACCCAATCCTCGTATTTTTCATCAGGGTGGTCGGGGCAATAGCGAACTTGCGTCCAGCTCACGAACTCCCATTTGCCCACAAGGCTGTTTGTGCTCTGCGCCGCGGCACCGAAACCGATGCCGCACAGCACGAATAGTGCCAAAAATATTTTCTTCATATTCTAAACCATTAAAAGTTAATCACTGAAACAAACGCCACATTGCGGATTTTATTGCCCGCAGGGCGGCGGAAATTTGCGGTTTCTGTGCAATTTCGCCTCGCATCATCGCAAAACCCTCTTGCAGTCGTGTAAATCGGTCTCGCATCATTGCACTGGGCATTGCAGCGTTGAAAAATGGTCCCGCATCGTTGCAAAAGGCATTTACACCAATGCAAAACGGCCTCGCATCATCGCAAGGCCGTTTTGCAGCTCTGTTTCATATCCGCGCAATGATGCGGGGCAAGATTGCATGGTTATTCGGCGGGCGTGGCGGGCTGCGGCTCGTCGTCTTTTCCGCCCTTCTTGCGGCTCTGCTGGTATTGCAGGTCGATTTTCGCCAGGTCGGCGTTGTAGTACTGCGCCGCCTTGGAGAGGCTCTCCTCCGGCTGCAGCTCCTGCACAGCGTTGAGGTAGGTGACGAACGCGCGGTAGTGCCCGTCCAGCTTCTCGCGCGCCGCCTTCAGCTCGCCCACCACCACGTCGCTCTTCTCCTCGTTGCGCTTGCCCATCAGCTGCTCAATCTGCTCCGTGCGGCTCAGCAGACGGCGGTTCAGCTCCGTGAGGCCCATCATCTGCAGGTCGCTCACCAAATCGCGCTCCGCCAGCTTCTGCTCCATATTGTGAATCTTCGCGTTCTCCGCCACCAGCGCCTCCGACGTGCGGAAGCCGTAGTCGCGGAACACCTGCGACACCCTGACGCCGTGCACCGCCAGGCTCTCGTCCTCAATCTTCGCCGCCCAAGCCTCGGCCACCTTCTGAATCACGTAGGCGTAGCCGTCGCGCTCCTTGTCCAGGGCGGCAATCTTCGCCGTCAGCTCGCTCTTCTGCGTCCGCTTGTAGGCCTCGTCGAAGGCCTTGAACAGCCGGTCGTACTCGTCGCGCATCTCGCGGAAGCGGTCCAGCGCGCACTCTGCCGCTCCGATTCTCTTCTCGAACGCCTCCACGGCGCTGAAATAATAGGCCATTGGGAACACGCTCAATGCCTTGTCCGAAAATTTCACAGTTTCCATAATTCTATATTTTTTTAGTTTGTAAACACTCTTTTTTCCTTGTTTCAAAATTGAAAGGCCCCGAAAACACTCTTTTCACCCGTTTTCAAAATCCATTGGGGCTTGCGACGCTCTTTTCACCGTGTTTTGATTTTGAAACAGCCTCGCGACACTCTTTTCGCCCCCTTTCAAAATCATTTGGCCTTTGCGACACTCTTTTCTGCCGTTTTCAAAATCATTTGGGGCTGACGAGAGTCTTTTTTACCGTTTCTGTTTTTCTTCAACACCCTTTTAGCACTATTTGTGACAAAATATAATCGTTAAACGTCTTGTCATTTTTCTTGTCGATTTCACTTATTTCCAAATGGTACTTATGAATAATAGGATACAATCTGCTTATAAGTCCATTCTTATATCTAGGCTCTTCAGATACTCCAAGTTTACTGCCAAACACTTTTTCCACCTTCTCTAAAATTTTATTGTAGTTTAAATAATACTTCTTCCCGGCCTTGGTATAAAATGGAGTTTCTGAATCTTCGTCTTTGGGGATATCTTTTTCGTCCAAAACACTGTAGCTTGTCAAAAATATGTGAGAAGCACAATTACGGTAGTATTTTATCATGAAATAGTCATCATCGCTAATAGTACCCATCAGTTCATTAATGAGTTTAGAAATGGCATATAAATGCTTTTCGGCTTTATCTTCCTGTCTTTCCAAAAACTTTTTCCCGTTATATATTATCTCCCACAAGACCACGAAATAAGACCTCAACAAATAACCATTCTCATTAATATACAGTTTATTTGAAATAGACTGTTCAATATACAATCTTTCGTTTAGTTCAAATAAATTGTAGCACCACAATGTGAAATTATGGCGGTCATATGCTTTTTGTGTGTCAATATTTAAATTATAATCCATTATCGTTTTTGCTTTCCAAGTTTAACTATATTCTATTAGAATTGTTGAAACGTTTTTCAAGTTCGGATTGTTCCTTCTCCTTGTTTGCTGCGCGAGTTGCATTTTCATCTTGTATTCGTTTCTCCAATTCTCGTTCATACTCTTGTGATAAAGGATAATTCGTATATTTAACAATCACTACAGGATAATACTGAGAACAGTCTTCCCATCCATTGTCTGTAAACCTTTTATCATGACAATATTCTACCCCATAGTAGTACGCTGTAATATGTGTTATCCCATTTACCCAAATAGCTTTTTGGCCTCTTTTATAATAGGGCTCTCCATATTTTGTCTGAAATGTTTTTACAACAGAGCCCAAGAGAGGTTCCGAATGCACATCGTATTGAGATTTTTCCCATTTTCCGTGAAAAGCAATTGTTATCTCATATAGTTGACTTTTATAATAGGATAGACCAAAATTTATATGTTTCTCGCTATAGGTAGAATCATCCTCAATTAAAACCATTTTTGTTGTGTAAACAGAATAATATGGATAATAGTCTAATGGAGAATCTGGAGATGTGTATTCAGCCATTGTTTCATATTCTTCCCTATACCAGGTCAAATCAAGGTCCACATTATAACCATCACCACTCCCGTTAAAAATATATAGCCTATCTCTGCCGTATTGCGTCTTATACATTGGCCATATATTACTATCCTCTATAGCATGCTGTACTGCCATTGAACTATCCATTGCAAATGAAAAACCAGCAAATATTGTGTCGTTTATATTGTTCTTGTCAGCTTCATGTTGATAGTATGACAAGGAATCCATCAAATCAATACTGCTACCATTGTTATTTAGACCACAAGAAACAAATGTGGTAAAAAAGGCAACAATTATATATCTCAAATAATTCTGTTTCATTTTTTATGAGTTGTAAATAAATTCTGGCAAATGAATTAAAAACAAAGAGGAAATCCTCCCGGCGATTACTTGTGCAATTCGTGGGTGGGGGTAAAAAATCAGCAAGTTATGAGCGTTGCAAATCATATACCGTTTTTCTTACGCCATTTTTAACGTCAACTCCCCGAAAATATTGTGCCAGCCGGGAACTAAATATGCAACATAAAGAGCCATCCGCCAAGGAGGTGTGGCTCCCGAGGCGGATGGCTTCTTTGCTTCGGATGGGATAAATGCGGGTTTTACTCCTTCCCGTCGATGGAGACCAGCTTGTACTGGCGGCTGCCGAGGCCTATCTTCTCGGCGTGCTC
>Ga0256404_1001038_pt1 | contig 70113 bp, 73 predicted proteins | sample RumenRJG_01DNA_FD_185990 | JGI IMG/M metagenome (GOLD analysis project Ga0256404, IMG submission 185990) | Bovine rumen microbial communities from Lethbridge, Alberta, Canada - RJG_01 | ecosystem: Host-associated > Mammals > Digestive system > Stomach > Rumen | place: Canada: Alberta | collected... | reverse complement strand
CAAGTTTTGTATCATAAGCTTTTGTTATTGTTGCAGGATTTGCAGCATTTCCTCCATTAGAATTAAATGTTGCTGTATAATTATTTACATTCCACGTTGCCACATATTCTCTGTTTCCAGATGATCCTTTTTCTATCTTCGTCTGCGTTTTTGTATGTCCGACTATTACACTTGAACTTCTTTGTGCATCTGTTGAATATGATGCCTGTGTTCCTATATATAGTATCAATACATAGCAATTACTTGTTGCCTTATATGTATCTCCTGATGCTTTACCTATGAAATTAGCATTTTTATCATATATCATCCATCTAACATTACTTGCATTATATCCACTTATTGTATATGTTTCGTTAGCTCTTAAGCTTATAGGTCCTGAATAGTATGAATTTGGATAGCTTGAATTTGTTTCAATTAATCCATTATTTTGATTTATAAAGGCTTTTGTCCAATCTATATTTGTAATTTTTTCTGTCCATCCTTTAAATGTATTACCTGTTTTGCTTGGATTATTTAATGTAATTTCATTTGATGTTATTCTATATTTGCTTGGATTTGTAACTCCACTTGCAAGTACTCCACCATTTAAATTATATGATATTGTATATTCTCTATCATTAACAACAAAAGAACTTATAGTTTTAACATTACTTGATGTCTTGTTTCCTGCACCATCATATATTTCAACATAAAAATCATATTTTTCTCCTGTTGTTGCTATTTTCATTTGCTTTGTATATGTAGTTGCAGTAGTTAAACCTGCTCCTGAGTATGGTCTTTGCCTAATTATTCTTGATTCTTTTGTATATGCTGACTCAGATGATTTTTTGTAACACCATATAATTTCGCTTAATCCAGATTCTTTATCTTGAACTGTTATACTTAAATTTAAAAATGTTACATTTGAAGAGCTTGTTTCTACTTGTGTTGGTATTTTATAACTTTTATCATATTTCCATGAACCCGAAATATTTCCTGCTGCATCTTTTGCCCATACATAATATTGTGTACCCTCAGGAACTGTTAATACATTTGATGTTTGCCATACTGAAGAGTTTTCATCTGGTATAACTTCACTAGTTGTTACAGCATAATATTTTACTCCAGATCCTTCTTTATTTAATATTGTATTTCTATCATTTGCTGTAACTGTTAATTTTAAATTACTTCCACTTGTACTTTCTGTTACATTTGTTATTGTTGGAATTGTATTATCTAAACCTGTAATATTTACTTTTATTGTTGCTGAGTTTCCTAATCCATCTTTTAAATATAATGCTCCTGTTACTGGTGTATATACATCTCCTGTAAACAAATAAGTTTTTTGATAGTTATTTCCTACTTTTGCAGCTTTTGAATAATCACTTTCTTTGTTAAACCCAATTGATACATCTCCAATTCCTGCATCTGTTGCTTTAAATGTTACAGTTTTTGTTTTTGCCCATGTTGCCGTATTTCCATCTGCTCCTACATAAGTTGGTGCTTTTGAATCAACCTTAGATATGCTTACAGATTGTCTTGATACATTCAATATTTTATCTCTTGATTCTACATATAATGTTTTTGTGCCTGTTGCCTCTACTATTGCATCAAATGTTCCTGTAAAAATATCTGAGCTTTCTACTGCAGCCTTCCAATCTTCTAATACTGTTGTTCCATTACTATCTAATAGTCTCATTTGCACTGTATCACTAATTGTATCTTTTACCTTAGCTGTAATAGTTACTTTATTTGAAAATCCACTTGTCTGTGTACTTGGCGTTGCTGTACATGAAATTGAAGTTGGTGCTTGGTGGTCATACCATACCCAATCAGCTGCATAAGGCTGACCTTTAATAAATGAACCTGCAAAATGAACACCTTGTCCATTTATTTTTAGCATAACAGTGGAGTCAAAATTTACATTCAACTTATTTTGAACTTTTGGGTCAAATGTAATTGTATATGTGTAAGTGTAATCATTTTCAGCATTCTTTTTATATTCAATTTTTTTATCACTAGCTGGCACAGGGCAATACCAACTTACGTTTTCATTAAGTTGTGCACCATTCATACCCTTTAGTCTCCATGTTAATACAACAGATGTTGGATTTGTCTCCGATGGTTTATATACTATACTTTTTGAAATCAATTGAACAAATTGTGTATTACAATCTTCGCAATATGCTCCTTTTTCGTCTGTAACTCTAACATGGTGTATTCCAGTAGTATAATTATGTCCACAAGTTACGCATGTTCCTAAATTTTTACATGTTATTAAGTTTCCATTTTTATCCCTACATCTATCGCTTTCAATCCATCCTCCACAAGTAGTACATCTTCTAATATGTATGTGTCTTAATTCTATATTTATCCAATTAGGATCCAAAGTATGTTGGTCTGTTTTTTCAATACTATATCCACATCCATCTTCGCAATAAACTGTATACATATTGGATGGATAGCAAGTTTTATATCCCCAAGAATAAGGAGTTTGTTTTAATGTATGGTTTTTTATGTTTATTTTATTTCCACATATTTCACATTGTTCCCAATGTTGAGTACTATTATGTTTTGTCGCATATATATGTGTATGGCTTCCTTCTGATCCTGTTGCAAGTCCTGTTAAGTCAATTGCATTTGTCATACTTACTTCCATATCTTTTGTTACAATTGGCTTAATCTTATCTATATTATTTATGTTTATTGTTGATGCTTTTCCTATATTTGTTCCATCTGAATATCTTAAATTGATTGTTCCATTCTCGCTCATTTCTATAAAATCTGCTTCATAATCATCTAAGTATTCCCATTCTCCTTCTGTTTCTGGTGTTAAATATTCTAAGTATATGTTTTCTCTTTGTTCTAGTGTTGGGAATGATACTCTTACAAAATCATTTGTCCATGTTGTTGGCTCTATTTTTGCCATTGCTACTGGTATATCCGGTAATTCTACAGGCTTTATACTACTTATTGTTGCACTTTTTACTTTATTTCCTGCTACATCATAAATATCACAATATATTTCATATTCTTTACCTGATTCCAAATCTTCTATTTCTGTATAACAATCTATTTCTTCTCTCGTTCCTGGATACTTTCCATTTAAAGCTGAATATTTAGTTTCTTTACTTTGATATGTAGTTTCTGTATTTGTTTTGTAATACCATACTATTTTTCCTAGTCCTGAATCAGAATCTTGTACTCTTACTAATAAATTTATATTATTTGTTCCTGCGTCTGTTACCATTATATCTGATATTATTCTTGGATTTACTTTATCTATATTTGTTATATTTACAGTTGCTGGATTACTTGCATTTACTCCATCTGTATTTCTATAATAAATTGTTTCATTTTTTGTTACTGTTATATCACTTACATATTTATTCCATGTGCCTGACACATTATTTTCTTGATACTCTGTTGTAAGTCCTGATGTTTCTGGCAATTTAACATTAACATTTTGATTTGTCCAATAATTTGGCGTTACTTCCGCTTTTCCTGTAATGTCTCCTACACCTTCAACCTTTAAATATACTGTTTCACTTTCTGTTTTGTTTCCTGCTACATCATATACTTCTGCTACTATATAATAAATTCCACCACTTAATCTATCAAATGTTCTTTCCATTTTTGCACTTGATGGTCCTTTACTTGTTCCATTTCTTGGTACAAACTCATTTTCTGGAAATACTACTTCTTCTTTTCCCTCTACTCTATATTTCCATATTATTTGGCTTATTCCTGATTCTCCATCTGATGCCTCTACTGTTACTTTAAAGCTATTTGTTGTTACATCACTTGTATTTATTGATGATATTGTTGGTGCTTTTTTATCTATATTGTTTATTGATATTGAACCATAATTATTTGTATTTACTCCATCTGTATATCTATAATAAACTGTCCCGTTAGTATTTTGAATAATTTGTCCATAATATGTATCCCAATATCCATCTACTGCATTTATTTGATATTGAATTGAATAGCCTGCTTTCTCATTTACTGTAACTGTTACATTTTGATTTGTCCAATATGTTGGATTTGCTGTGGCATCTCCATTTGTTGCCTCTGGAACATCACCTACATTAATAACTAGTTCTTCTCCTCCATTTTCTAATGTAGAGGTTTTATTTCCTGCCATATCGTATACTTCTGCATATACTTCATATTTTCCTTTTAGCAAGCCATTTAATGTTGTTGATACAGTTTTATTTTCTGTATCTCCTTCTCCTTTTATGTTTTGCCTTTTACTTGGTGGAACTGGCACTATGGTGCTTTGTGTACTATAGGTTTCATCTCCTTGTTTTCTGTAATATAGAATAACCTCTTTTAATCCTGATTGTTTATCCTGAACTCCTATATTTAATGCAACTTGATTGGCTTTAATAGAACTTACTTCTAATTTACTTGTTATATCTGGTTTTATTTTATCTATATTATTTATTGTTACAGTTCCTTTTGATAGCATGTTTATTCCATCATAATATGCATAATATATTGCTGTTCTGTTTTCCTCAATTGTTAATGTATTTGTATATGTGTTCCAATCTCCATCTATACTATTTATTTGATATATTGTTCTATATTTTGGATTTTTTGATAATACAACTGATACATTTTGATTTGTCCATTTTGTTGGTACTACAGTTGCTCTTATTGCTTCTCCTCCAACTCCTCCTACTGCTCCCGCATCCAACGGTATTGTTAAAGTTTGACTTCTTACTGGTTCATTTCCTGCTACATCTGTTACTACTGCATATACTTCGTATACTCCTGAAGATAATCCATATTTAGATGCTTGTGCTGTTATTACAGTTTCTCCTGATGCAATTCCATTTACTGTTGCAATAGATGTTGTTTGGAATGGTTCGCCCCAATTAGTTGTTCCTTGAGGTCTATAATACCATTTTATTTCTGCTATTCCAGATGCGTTATCTCTTGTTGCTAGCGATACTATAAAGAAATCTGAACCTTTTCTTATTACTGAAAATGTATCTATTGTTGGTGATTCTTTATCTATTTTATTTACTGTAATTGTTTGTTCCTCTGATGAGCTTGTTCCATCTGTATATCTATATGTTACTATTGTATCATTAGGATATTTTGGTGTTGTATATTTTCCATCATTAATATTTGGATCATTTGGATCAACTGTAATCCATTCTCCATCATTTGTTTTATATTGTAATGTTAGTCCTGGTTGCACGGGTATTTCAACACTTTTATCTTCTCTTTGCCATGTATAGTCTACTGTTCCTTTTGCTCCATAAATTGTTATATTCCCTTTTGATAAAGTTTTACTATCTGAGAAATATGAGTTTGTTTTATATAAATCATATTTTTCCCTTGTAAGTGCTGTTAAATATACTTTTCTTAAATTATTTTCCACTATATTTTGGGTTAAGGTTGTATCAATATCACTGCTTTCTAAAATAACCTTTTCTAAATCAACATCTTCTTTACGTATTTTGCCTTGTATTAAATCATCTACATTATATGTTTGGGCTATTCCAACCATGCAATTGTAGCTTCTTTCATTTGAATGTGGATAATAATATCTTTCATTTCCTTCGTTTATTACAACTGTTTGTCTTTCAAAATCTATGTTTCTATATGCTTGTACAATTGTTTTTTTATCTTTTATTACCTCTCTACATGTTGCTAAATGTGCATCTCCTTCTGCTATATTCCCACTTAATGCTGTTCCTGTTCCTTCTAATACATAAATTGAATCTGTTGTAACTACTTCTTTGTTTTTATCATTTGTAATTATACAATAGTTGTTATAATATTTTGCTCCTATTGGTATTCCTTGCATAAATGTTGAAACTGATATATTATTTACGAGTTTATCCCAATCTTCTTCATTAAATACTGGCATTGTATATTCATATGCTTTTCCACTACTAAAACTTGCTATTGCTGCTGCAAGATTTGTTTGAATAGATTTTCTTATTACTGATATTCTATTTTGATTAAATGTTGAAGTTGATAATAATGGATTATTAATAAATTGATTGTTTTGTTTTGCTGTAAGGTCAAATATTTTTTCTTCTTTAGTGTCTATTGCAAAATCTGTTATTGGAGTTTTTCCATCTATATCATACGCATTTTTTTGCGATATTATATTTAAATTTTCTGTTACCCATTTACTAAATTTATATGCATCATAAAAATATTGCACTGAGCTGTTGCTATGTAAATGTCCACCATAATATGCTACTTTATCTATAAATGCTAATATTTCTGGATCTGTTATGTATTCTTTTTGATTTTTATTATTAACTCTAAAAAATTGCTCTGAACCATTTTCTTTATATATTCTACTATTTTTACATACTGTGTATTCGTATTCTATTGGATCATAACTTATTGGATTATTATTTGAATCTAATAATACTAACTGTTCTTTTAATACTTCTCTTTCTATTTTTATACCATCATAAGTAATTTCTGTTGCATATTCTTGAGTATATCTATTAGATGCTTCAACATACGGATACTGTACTGTTTTTATAAAACCTTTTTCTACTAAATATTTAATATCTTTTAGTTCTTCTTCTGAACCATGTATTAATCTTGGGTTTATTAGAGCTCCAGATTTTGTAACATACTCTCCATTTACTATTCCATATATTGTTATATTATTATCTAATGTATAGTTAACTATAAAATCGTATTTATTATCAGGTGTTTTATATCTACATGCATAGTAAATATATGGTTTTAGCCCATATTGATATGCTCCATAACTTTCTACACCTTCTTCAAGGTCTGCTACTCTTAAACTAGAATTATAGTATTTACTATTTATATAATATCCATCATACATTGTATATAATATTGCTGGTATATATTCTTGTAATTCTTCTCTTGAATATCCACTTGCTCCTAATTCTGTTCCTAATGAATTATAGAACGTGGAAATAGATGCCTCTATATCCCTTATTTTAGAGTCACTTAATGTCGAATATTTATTATTTATGGTATTTAATTGAAATGCTTTTATTGCATCTGCTGTTGCAGTTTGTAGTTTATTATTATACTGTGTTTGCAAAGCAATAGTATCAATTTGTGTTTGTATATATGCTGTTACAACCATTGCTATTGGTAATATAATTATTATAAATATTATTGCTAGGTTTTGTATTTTCATTAGTTTTACCTCTTATTTTAATATTCTGATTTTATTATATCATTACTAATATTTTTATTCAATAACAATTTTTGTATTTTTTGTCATTTTTTAATTATTTTAATTTTAAAAGATACAATTTTTTGCTTTAATAATCTTGACTAAAAGCTTTAAATACTGTATATTATAATTGTTAAAATATAAACAAAGGAGAGAGTTATATGAAGAAAAACAAAAATCAAAGATTATTACTTGTTCTTATGCTTCTAATCATTTTAATACTTGCAATTTATTTAATAATTTATGCTGTTACTAAAATTGGTAAAGCCAAAAACAACACTGTTCAAATAACAGATGGAGATTTTACAGCAACTTTAGAGCAAGAAAATACTCCAGAAGAAAAACATGTCCAAGTATTAGATAATGGAACAAAATTAAACACAAGTACAAAATTACATGAAGAAAAAAGCGTTGATGGATTTACTTTCACTAACATTCAACTAACAATGACCGATAGCTTAACAACACTTATTGCAGATGTAACAAATACTTCAGGTTCAGATAAACCAATGACTGCATTTGATATAGTTTTTGTTGATGATGATGGAAATGAATTAGTTACTTTTGGAAGTTTTATTAACGCAACAAAAGCAGGAGAAAAAACAAGCTTAGAATCAAATGGCACATTAGACTATGCAAATGCCTATGATTTCAAAATTATTGTGAAATAATAAAAAAGGAAGTATAAAATATCTATTTGCTTCATAAAATTAATTAGAATAGGAAGTGCTTTACATTGGCAAATATAGAAGATTTTAAAAAATATAAACATATCTACATGATAGGAATTGGCGGAGTCAGCATGAGTGGAATTGCTGAAATATTAAAACACTGGGGCTTTATTGTTACAGGATCTGATTGGGCAGAATCCGATACTACAAGAAAGCTTAATTTGGATGGAATTCATGTAATTATTGGGCATGACGTAAATATGGTTGCAAAGGCTGATTTAGTTGTTTATAGCGCTGCTATTAAACAAGATGATGTAGAACTAGTTCGCGCAAGAGAGCTTGGAATTCCAACAATGGAAAGAGCAGATTTTTTAGGGCTTATTACTAAAGCTTTTTCAGATACTATATGTGTTTCTGGAACACATGGAAAAACAACTACTACATCAATGATTTCTATGTGTTTTATGGAAGCAGAATTAGACCCTTCTATTCAAGTTGGTGCTGGTTTAAAAGCTATAAATGGAAATTACAGAGTTGGTAATAGTGAACACTTTATTATAGAAGCTTGTGAATATGTTGAAAGTTTTTTAAAATTTTATCCAAAAGCAGAAGTTATATTAAATATAGACAATGATCATTTGGATTATTTTAAAACAATTGAAAATATTAATGCTGCATTTGTTAAATACGTAAAGCTTTTACCTAAGAATGGCTTACTTGTTGTAAATAATGATGATTTATATTGTTCTAAACTACATAATTATACAACAGCCAAAGTTGTAACTTATGGTATTAAAGATGAAAAAGCAAATTTCGTAGCAAGAAATATCACCTTTGATAAAAATGGTTTTGCACGTTTTGATGTATATCATAATAATAGTTTTTATGGTTCTATGGAGCTTTCTGTACCAGGAAATCATAATGTGCTTAATGCCCTTGCATGTATAAGTTTATGTCACAGTTACGGAATCTCAAAAAATGATATAAAATCTGCTTTAAAAAAATACACAGGTGCACAAAGACGTTTTGAATATGTTGGTCAATTTAATGGAGTTTCTGTATATGATGATTATGGTCATCACCCTACTGAAATAAAGGCAACTGCTCTTGCATTAAAGAAAAAAACATACCATCATTCTTGGGTAGTTTTCCAACCACATACATATAGTAGAACTAAAGAACTTCTTTCAGATTTTGCAGATGCACTAACATATTTTGATAATATTATTGTTACAGATATTTATGCAGCTAGAGAAACAAATACATATGGTATTACTTCTCAAAATTTAGTAGATAAAATTAAAGAAATTGGAAGAAAAGCAACACTTATCTCAGATTTTAATGATATTGTAAATTACTTAAAACAAAATGTTGAAAAAGATGATATTATTTTAACTTTAGGAGCTGGAACAGTAACAAATATTGGGCCAATGCTACTTAAGTGAGAAAATGGGACTTTCGGACATGGGGACGGTTCTGTTGTCCGTTTTTGAGAAAAACGGACAACAGAACCGTCCCCATGTCCGAAAGTCCCCATGTCCCGAAAGTTACCATGTCTCAGTCCCCTTTTCTCACTTTGCCATTTCCTTTAGCATCATATCAGCAAAAACACCGGTATCCTGTGGTAGGATCATTTACTAAAACATGTGTTACAGCACCAACAAATTTTCCATCTTGTACAATTGGAGCTCCAGACATTCCGCTGTATTATTCCTCCAGTTTTTTCTAATAATTTTTTATCTGCTACTTTTATTAACATACTTTTATTATCCTTTTGATTATTTACATATATCTTCTCTATTTCTATATCATAAAATTCTTTTTTTCCTTTTTCTAATTCGCAAATAATTTGAGCTTTTCCTTTTTTTATCTCATCTCTATTTTTTATATCCATTTCATCTTTATTGGTAATTTTTAGTCTTGATTTATCTGTTATTTTTCCGAATATTCCAAATTTTGTATTCTCGTATACATCTCCTAACTTAGTGCTACCTTCTATTGAACCTTTTATTTCTCCGTGGCTTTCCCTTTTCTCCTTTTTGAATTGAAACTATTTCTGTTGTTACAAGTTCTCCTGATGCTATTGTTATTATTTCTTCTGTATCTATATCACTAATCCCATGTCCTAAACATGCAAATTCTTCTGTATTTGGAAGATAAAAAGTTGCTGTTCCAACTCCAGCTGATGCATCTCTTACCCATAACCCTATTTTATATTGATTATCTTTAGTTTCTATCGGAATTATTGATGTTATTTCTTCTTTATCATCTCTAATATATTTTACTTTTATTTCTTTCCCTTTTGAGCGATTTATTGTTTCTATTAAATCTTCAGTAGAATCAATTTTCTCATCATTAATTGAAATTATTCTATCCCCTTCTTGAATTCCTGTATTCTCATAGGGCTTTTCACCATCTATTTGGCTTTTCCCAACTATTAGAACACCCTCTGTATATAGTTTTAAGCCTATTGCATTACCAAGTGGAATAACTTTTGTTTTTGGCAAAACACTTACAGTTATTTCTTTTATAGGTATTGTATTAAAAAGTTTTAGATTTAAGCTTACCTTCCCAGCTTCTTCTATTTCCACATCATTTGCATTATTAGAAGCTTGCAGTAAAAGTTTTGACTGATATTCACCTATATTGGGGTTAGTGTTTTCCTCTTCTTTTATACTAATACCTAGTAAAAATGCTAAATTTATTTTTTCTCCTTGAATAAGTAAAATGCTTTTAGGAAGAAAAGTTATATTTACAACATAAATATATATAATAAATAAAATAGATAGTAATAAAATGATTCTTATATTTCTTTTCATAATTATCATTCCTTTTTCTATCTATTTTGTCATTTTAAAATTAATTTATTCACAAAAAAATAAAGTGATTTAACACTTTATTTTTTTGACTTTTTATTTTGAACCATTTACTGTTACAATTCCCGCATGTTGTGCAGCAATTTGATATGTATCTTCTCCAGTTATTTGATAGAAAAAGTTCTTTAATGTTTGAGCTATAGTTTTATTTGTATTCTTTACAGATACTGCAACTCTATCTCCTTCTTTTAAAGTAATTTTTCCATTGGCATTTAACTTATCTTCAATTTGAGATGTATAAATATTGTAGTATAGGTTTTCACCTATTTTAGTCATTTCTGCCTGTGTAGTTTTTACACCTGGATTTTCATCTAATTGCTGTATTTCTATTTCTACATTGAATGAATTTCCTGTAGAAACGATACTTGCTAAATATTTTTCATAGTCATCTAATGTAAGTTTTCCTGTAGTTCTAATCTTATCTACAAATTCTGTAGTAGTTGTTTGAACAGAAAGTTGTGATACATCATCTGTACGCTCGGACATAGACATAAGCGGGAAAACAAACATTAAAATGGCTGCCAAAAATATTGCAATAATAGTTGTAAAGCTATCTCCCATATTTTTTCCTCCTTTTAATTTTAGTCTATTAATGTAAATATAATTATTCTTTTCTTTTTTTCTTTTACTAAATTACTAATTGTGCTTCCCAACTCGTCTCCGATATTTATCATTTGCGTAACTTGCTTTTCTTTGAGTATCTGACATTACATATTCACCAATTGTTTCTATGAAATGTTTATTTTTATATTTTCCAATAAATCCACCTATTCCAAGAGGTAATTTACCGTAATCAATATATTCTTCATTCTTCTTCCTAGGATTATCGTAAACATTACCATTCAAAAAGCAATCCAAATTTAACTTTGTTTGCTCTTTAATACCTGCCCACGGTTCACGCCTTAGTGTTTCCTCTTCTAGATCAAATGAAAAAATTGAAGTATTGCCTTTTCCATTATAACCATTTGAAAAATATATGCTATATTTTTCTTGCATTAATGTATCATAGGTACTTTGAAGATAATAATTTTCATCTTCCTTACCCCATAAATATGTTCTTCCATTTTCTGTTTTATATCTTGAAGAAGTAGTATAAACATAGAGTGGTCTTAAATCATCACCAAAATCACCTGTATATTCGCCTTCTTCATTTTTTAGGTATGTACCTTGGCGAAATAATACTGTATAGTTTTCATTATAATATTTATATAATGTAGGTATTATGGTTTCTAATCCTACCACTCTACTCTCTGAAGCTTTACCTGTAGCACCTTGATAATCATAGTAATTTGTTTCATCTTTTGTATATAAAACAACATCTGAAACACTTTTTACTTGATTAAAAGAGTTTATTGCCACAGTTAATGCTAGCACAAAGATTAGAACACCAAATGCCATCATTAAAGCTTCACTTGCATTCTCCATATTTTTTTATTCCTTTTTTAGTTAAATTTTAATAAAACTATTGTTGTCTTACTATTCCAACGTTTGAAATTAATCCTGATTGTGGATCATATCCAAATGATACAGTATATGTCCATCCAGCTTTAATGTTATTTTTTACACCTGTAACAACTGAACTTGCAATTGCTGCATTAGGTGAAGCTTTATCTGTTGCTGCAGATTCAGCAACATCAATTTGTCTTGAAGAATCATCTCTATAAGTATTATTATGATCTCTTACAAGATCTAATAATGCTCTAACTTGTGTTCCATTTTTTGTACCTTCATAAGCTAAAAATGGTGAGTTATAAGTTGTAATTTCTTGTTGTGACAAATTTGCATTATCTTGAATTGTACTCCTTACATTGTTTACTATCATTACTCCTAGTGTAATAATAACTATTGATACTAATATTGAGCCTGCTATAATTAAGGCTTTTGATGCGTTTTCCATAATAAATTCCTCCTTTTACTTTTGTTTTTTTTTTATTTGGAAGGGGACACTCCTTATCTTTTGGTCACTTCCACTGTAGGTTAAGGAATGTCTACACATACATACTTGCTTTCTAAGTCGTTTCACTCCAAGAAAACAAGCACCCTCCCCTTATGAGTTAGTGATCAAATAGTTTTAAACTTCCCCTGTTTACAAGTTAATTAATAGCTTATGGAATACTATTACTAACTTAAAAACTAATAACTAAATTTGTTCAAATAACATGTATTTTATCTGTTTTGTTTTTTCATGGTATTCTACTTTTGTACATTTAAAATTCATGCTATTATAATTTTTTATAAAAGCCTCTGAACCCAGATGTGATATTGCTTCCATATTATATGTTTCTTCAGCTTCTAAAAATTTTATATCTATTTTTATTGAATCTTCTTCATTTTGTATATATCGACCTTTTTCATCTTTTTGTACTTTGTTTTTTTCATTTTGGTCTGATACTTTATTTATAAGTGTCATAAGTTGTGAGCCTATAATTTCATTTTTTGTATATTGATAATATTGTTCATTTATTTTGCTTGCTAATATAAGTTTTTTTTGATAATTATAATAAATAGATGCTGATATTGCAACTAAAATTAACAAAATTCCTAAAATAATAAATAAATTTTTTTTCATTTGCACCTATCCCTTATATTATAACATTTTTTTATTTTTTTTGCAATTGTTTATTTTTTTATTATTCATAACTAAGACTTTGACTTCTACTTCCTATTTCTACAGTACCTAATAAATTTCTATAATCCTGTTCTGAAAACTCTTCAAACTCCATATATGTAACTCTTCCTGTTGTTGTACTAATTATATTTTCGATGCTACATGAACATTTGAAATATTTTACTTTATTGTAGTTTATTGAAGATTCGTCAGTCGTTATGGAATTTTCCCCTAGAAATTCATTTTTAGCTCTTTTGTCATCCTCTTCTTTTTCTGCCATATATTCTAAATGTTTATACTTATTATTATTTTTTATACATATTTGCACATAATAACTTGTTTCGTCTTTCTTTTTTGAGTCCATCGGCATAGTTAGCTCATATTTTTTATTATTTTCTCTTGCATGATTTGCAAGAGTTATAATATCATGTGCAGTTGCAGCAATAGGAAAAGTTACCGTTTTTTTATCTCTTTCTTCTGAAATTGTACCATAATATTTTAAATATGTACTATTCCACTGTGCTAACTTCTCTGCTTCAACTTTTTCATGTGTTTCATGTCCAAAATCTGAGAACGTTCTAAATAGCGTAACAGCAATAGAAAGAATCATTACTCCAATTAAAATACTTGCTGCCATAATTAATGCCTTTGATGCATTTTCCATTTTATTTCCTCCTATTTTACCTGAATTCTTTCATTTTTTTTTATATATGATGATGCTAATCTATATTTCATCTTTGTAACTCTTCCTGTATATTGCTCATATTCAAACCCTGTACATTCAAATTTAGTTGATTTAATTTGTGTTAATAGAGATTTTAGTGTATTATATGTATTTATATAATTTTGCATTTCGTCAGGAATTCTTTCACTATCTTTAATACCTAAAAAGTCCTTTATTTCTTTTGTTCTCATAGTTGCAAGCTGATATGTTCTTCTTGACTGTCCTCCGACTCCTGTAAAATAATGATTTGCAACTGTTGTATTTGGTCTTCCTGTTGTAACTAATTCATTTTCTATACGGTCTATTGCTGAATTTAAAGTTTCTTGATTATATATTCCTTTTTTAAAAAGAAAATAATCTAAATCATCAGTTATATCTACTACTAAATCAATTTTTGTATATCCTTTTGTATCACCTTCGCGAATATTGTAATCTTCTATTTGCTTTGCAATTGAAAGTAACTCACTTCCATATACCTCTCTATTATATGCCTCATATTTTTTGTTAAATTCTACATCCTGTTTTATTTTTACTTCATCTGCCTTTCTTTGTTGTAAACTTTTAACATTGTTAAAAAACGCTACAAGTAATGAAAGTATTACAACCCCGATAAGAACAGAACTTGCTATTATTAAAGCTTTTGATGCATTTTCCATTTTTTGCTACCTCCCTTACATATTAGACATAGAGTTAAATGATGATGTCATTCCAGTTAATCCTATAAATACAAGTGGTATAATTAAGTATCCTACAAATAGAACTACCATTGGAGCAAAACCTATAACTTTTCCTATTCTACCTTTTTTTGCAATTAATCTTTCATTTGATTCTTTTCTTTTTGCTTGATAATAATCTCTTTCTGTATCTAGCTCATCAAATGCATCTGCAATTGGTATTTTTTCAACTGCTGCTTGAAGACTTTCTATAATACGTATGAAATCTTGATAATTAACATCATCCTTCATAGCTTCTAGTGCTTCCCATGGTCCACTTTCATAGTCGTTAACACATTTACTTATTGGATCTCTAAATATATTTGAATATCTCTCTAGCCATTCAAGAATAATCTCAACATTTACCCTCTCAATTCTCATAAGCATAAGTATAATTGTTTGGAATTGCATTACTTCGTCTTCCATTTCAAGTTGTCTCATTTTCTTTTGAAATTGTAATAACCATACAGGTCCCATATATGCTGCAAGAGCAATAACCATAGCTATTAATAACTCAACCCAAGATAAATACTCACTATTTATAGTTTTTATTTTATCCATTATTCTTTCTGCTGCAGCAGATATTTCTTTATCTGTTGCATCCAAATAGTCTTTGTTAACAGTTCCCCTCGTCATTGCTTTTTCAATATCTGGTTGTTTTAAATCAGGTTTATTTTTAAAATATTCAATATATTCATTATCCGATTCTGTAAGCTGGGTAGCAGTTTTATAATCTTTATCAGACATTTCACCTATAATATCATAGGTAGTTGTTGGATCATTATATACATTATATATAGTTATTCTATGTAACTGGAATAATAGGAATAACGAAACCACAAATGATACTGCGCTTAATACCATTCTATTAATATATAACCACTGTATTTTATCTTTAGATGCTGCATCTTTCATTATTCTTTTTATTTTAATAGATTCTTTTGTACCATCTTTTGGTACAACCATATCTACAAATTTCTTTATAGGTTTTATTCTATATAATTTTTCTTGCCATGGATTTTCTGTATTTTTTGTATTTATTGTTGTAGAACCATTATCTTTTAATTTTCTTGTTAATATGTAACATATAAATGTTGTAATTAAAATTAAAATTTGAACAAGCATTCCACGTCTACCATTATAAAAGGCTTCAGTAAAACTGAATGAAGACATTGCCCAACTTTTTATTGGCTCTAATGCAAGTATAGGAACAATAGAAATTACTGATAAACTTTGAAATACATAATCAAGTTTATCTCTTTTTAAAATTTCAAGTTGCATCTCTTGTGTTATATTATTTAAGTTCTTTAAATATAAAGATGCTCCATCTACTTTTCTATCTCCAAACTCTTTTGTCAAATATGATACACCTGCAAATTCTTTTAAATAAGCGTTTGGTGCGACATCATAATATTTTTCAAGTTCAGATTCCGGATCATTTGATATTAATACTTCATATATTTTTTCTGCCTGTCTTGCCATTTCAGGATTATCATCATCCTGTGCTGTTTGATAGATTGCTTCTTCTACCATGTTAAACTCATGATAGGCATGTCTAATTTCTGAGAAGAAAGATATCTGTTGTTTAAGCAAATTATTATCAATTTTGTCAACTCTTCCATCTATAAATGTATCAAATAAGAATAGTTCGAATACTAATAATATAGTCATAAGCAATGAATTGTTTCTTGTTACAAATATTATTGCTATTGTAAGTGGAATTACTATTGCAAATGCCATTGTTAGTATTCTTGCTGATTGCCTTCTAGTTAAATATTCATCATCAATATTAATAATTTCTAGTCTTCTTCTTAATTTAAAAAGATATCTTCTTATAAAAGGTGTCCTTAAGTATATAACATATAGTTTTTGATATAATATTTCTAAACTAAAAGCAGATGTTTTAGTACCTTGTTGTAATTGTCTTATTTCTCTTTCTTCTTTACTTTTTCTTCGCAATATAACATATACCATTGCAATCATACCAAGTAAAATTCCTGTTCCCATTAAAACATATGTTAATATTTGATTCATTTGCATTTTCCTTAAGTTCACCTCTCTATATCTATTTATTTTACTGGTTTTCTTCCTCTTGTTTTTTCTTCTACTATTTCGTCATCTGGCTCATCTTCATATCTTTTTACTCTTGTGCCCCAATTTCTTTCAACGAATTTTATAAATTCCTCTGCATCTGCATCATCCATATTATTAAGCATTGCACGAATATTAGCATCACTTATTTTATTTGTTAATACATATGTTCCATCATGATACTCTAATATATTTTGATATTTATATAATTCTCTATTAGTTGATTTTGTAAAGTAATATGTAGCATTATCCATAAATTTATCGAACTTACCTTCTAATGTTTTTTCTTTTCTATGGTCAAATGTATATTCATTTTTTTCTTCTACTGGAATACATTCTGTTACTCTCTCTATATATCTTCTTCCTCTAAAGTCTTTTACTAAGTGAATATCAAAGTTAAGTACAGATACAACCTGTTCTTCTGCTGTTCTTTCATCTTTGAAAACACCTGCTCTTAACATTGAGTTACGAAGAGCTGTTACTAAGTCTGGAAATGTTTTAGCGTGGTGAGTAAATAATGTAAATTTAGATGCAACTTGGGCTGATTGTATCATCCAAGATGCTACGGGGTCTGTTGCAACCTCTCCGGATTATATTAACAGAACCATCAGTCTTTTTCTGAACGTCCAAACACTCTTGTCCAGAAACTGTTTCTGTTTCTCTCATTGATAAGATATTTCTTGTTGGATATATTTTTCTTAAGTGAAGCTCGAATGCAGTTTCAGTAATACGAAGGTTCATTGTTTCGTATATATTTTCAATCATAGCCATAAGCATTGTTGTTTTTCCGGCATCCTTGCTCTCCTGTAAGTGATATAATTCTTGCTCCTTTTACTAGGTATTTTAGTAAATCTATTGTCTCTTCCTTTCCTGGGAAACGAACAATTTGTTCTAGTGTAGCACGTTGAACGTCGAATTTTCTTACGAAAAATGCCCATGTTTCTGACATACTTGGTCTAACAACAACGACACGAGAACCATCTTTCATTTCATTGATTTTATAACCATTTGTATCTGATAATTGTCCTGGGTTATTGTATTTATATATATTTTGACAAACTCTTTTTAGTTCTGCTTCTGTTCCAAATGATAAAAATGCTAAACGAATTGATACACCATGGAACATTATCCAAATACTATCACAAGCACGTGGTACTTTATGATCTGCTATTTGGCTTAAGTAATCGCCATCTTGTTGTGCTACTTGACTTAAAAAGCTTTCTGGAAGACCAGATACACCTCCAGATATACCATCTATGTTCATATCTCTAATTTCGTCTATTGAGCTGTATCCTTTATAATGTTGATATATTCTTTGTACAACAACATTTAATTTATCATCAAAAGAAAGGACAAATTTTTCTTTTTCAAAAATATCATTTACTTCTTCCTCAGTTATAACATAACATGGTTTTGTTTCACCAGCTACATATTTAAGTCTTGCTAAATCATATTTTTTTATTATTTCAGCCATAGCTTCATATCCAAATTCCTGTTTATACATATATAAAATAATATCAAACTTATCCTGGGCTGTAAGTAATGATGGAATATCAAAAGGAATAGCTGAAGATATATTTGTTTCTGAAACACCATACTCCTTATATAAAATATCATATATAAGTTCTTTTACGTATTTTTTATCATTAACATCTCCATAGGTACATCCCTTTAATGCTTTTTTTAGCTCATATTTTTTATTTTTTCTTCTTTTTAACTCCTCTTCAGAAAGACCTATATCATAAAGATTTATTTTAGTAATTTCGTCAAGTCTCTTCTTTATGAAAGCAGTCATTCTTTCAAGCGTATATGTTTTATCATCTTGTGTAAATTGTTCTTCTGCTTCTTGATCTTGTTTATTTTTTAATCTACGCATTATTAGAAAAGCTGCTATCATTAATATTAGTAATATTAGTATGATATTAAAGAAATTCATAATGTTCCCCTTCCTTTAATTCTTTTGTTACATTTTCATTTGTAATTCTTGTACTTTATAAATTAAATTTTGTGCAAATTTAGAAATTTCTACAATGAACATTGCATTTCTATCATCTGCATCTACTTTTCTTATTCTTAAGAATAACTCTGCAACTTTAGATTCTGCACAAGCTTCAAAGAATAATGTATTATATGGTACAGCATTTATTGCTTTTTTTTCTTTCATATATCGTGAAATATTTGTTGTATTATATTTTGAAAATCTATCATATCTGCCTATATTTATTAGAATATTATTTTTCTTAAAGAAATTATCTTTTTCTTTTAATTTTAATAAGCTATTAATTGTTTTTAATCTTTGTGTTATATTTATAACTATCACATCTGCAAGTTCTAATATTTGTTTTGCCTGCTCTTTTGGAATATATTTTGACATATCCACAAATATAAAATCATAATTTTTATTTGCTGCTTGTAATATGCTTGGATACATTGTTGTTATTCTTTTATATTCTTCATAACTTTTTGTCCTTGGAGCACATAGTACATCAAGTCTTTCTCTAAATACTATCTTTGTATAATTGGATATATTTTCGTTTGCAATTCTGTTACTATTAATAATTTTTATTAATCCTTCTACACCATTTTCTATTCCAACCTGATTTTGCGCTTGTGGCATGCCATTCATTAATCCAGGTGTTTTTCTTGTTGCAAAGTAGCTTTTTTCTAAAGTATTATCATTAAAGCTTGTACTTACACTTAGTATTTTATAATTATGTTCTATTGCCATATATGTAGTTAATGCTACCATTGACATTGTTTGACCTGTTTCTTTTTCTTCGTTACTCCAGAATGCAATAATCGACATTATATTATACTCCTTTTTCTATCTTCTTGAATGCATGTTTTACCATTCCTTCAGATGCATTTGGCTGAATTTTTGCAGTTACATACATTAGTCCAGTTTTATATTGATTACTCAATCTTTTAAATTTTATTTTCGATACTCTTTGATTGTTATATATAACAGTTTGATCACCTAGTTCAAATGGAAGATATAAAATTTCATCATTCCATTCCACCTTTTTTCCTTCTGTTACATAATCTATATAATCACTTTCCTCTTTTGATCCTTGTTTTGTAAAGAAAATTTTATAAGCTTGTATAGGTGCTTGCAAAACTTCTAATACCTCTATAGCTTTTCTTATCGAATATAAATCAAACGTAGTTGTAAAATAATTTTGTTCGTATGTTCCAAATTCGTAATTTATAGCTCCTTCTGGTGTATCTAAGTTTATTAGAGCAATATCGTATGATAAATCTAATGTTGGAGGTACACCTAGGTGTTTTTTTATTGCATCAATGTTTTCAAATCCGATTGCAACATCTATTCCTTCAAAATTTGTAACATAACTTTTTGATTTTTCCATTGTAGGAATAATATATCTTGCTTTTTGCATTAAAGATGCATCTATTAAAATAACTTTTTCTCCCATTTCGACTAATATTCTTGCTATGTACATTATAAAGTCAGTTTTGTCAAATCCACCAAAAAAGCCTATTTTTCTCATCTATTAATATCCTCCTAAAGATTGTAAGTAAGTCTCTCTTTCTTGTTTTGCTCTTGCTATTTGTTCTTGAACTCCAGACTCAATATTATCTACTCTTTCTTGATTATATTGTGCTAAAGTTTGATCTATTATGTTTGTTCTTGTAGCTGCATTTTGATTATATCTTGCAAATAATACATTTTTTGCTTCTTGTGTTATATTTGGGTTTGCATTCATTATGTTTTGTACAGTTGCACTTGGTACATATGTTGGTATTGATGATGTTTGCATTCCAGGTTCTACATAAGTTGTTGCATATAAAATAGATCCTTCATCTATATATGCCTCAACAATTGCGTTTGCCATTACAAGCATTTCATTTTCATTCATATTTAAAGCAACTGTATTTGCAGAAGGAACTCCTTCAACATCAGGAATACTTACTTTCTTTTTTGATGCCACAATAAAGTCAACACCACTTGATAATGTTAAACGTATATCTACATAATCTCCATTTTCAACTTGGCTTGGTAAAATAATCATATTATATTCCTGTTTTCTTAAATCTGCTGTTGTTTGCTCATCACTTTCTGCAACCATATCATCTGTGATTATTGTTCCTCTTTTTAGTTCTATTTTTGCAATAGTTTTTTCAGTTATATCTTTTGATAATGCATTTTCTGGTACAAAAGCTGAGTCAACTTTTTTAGATGTTATATATCCATCTACTGTAGCTCCAGATTTCAAATCATCAGTAACTACTTGTACCATTTTCATTGCAGCTTCTCTTTTTTGATTTTCCTCTCTTAAATTCTTTAATTGCATAAATAAAAAGGCTATTATAGCTCCTGTTACTACCAGGGTTCCAAATATACCTATTAATAAATAATTATTTGCTTTTCTTTGCATTGGATTTGTTGCCATTTTTGTGTTCCTCCTTATATTTTACAAAATATTCTGATTTATTTCATTGTACAACATTTTTTTCTTAAATACAATAAATAATTTTATTTGTAACAAAAAAATAACATGGTTGTAATATTTTTGTAATATTACAGAGCCATGCTATTTATCTTCTATAGCAACACCATGAGCTTCTTCTCCCTGTTAAATTATTTGTAATGTTTGCAGTTAAAGTTTCATTTTTTCTTCTGCAGCCACAATCATTTTCATTTTCCTGATTAGCATTATTATTGTTGCTATTATGGTTGTTATTATTGTTGTTATTATTGTTGTTATTATTATTGCTATTATTGTTGTTACTATTATTTTCATTATTGCATTGTTCTATCCATCTATTCCTACATCTACACCTGTCAAAAATAATTTCAGCTATAAATGCTGTAATAAATGCAAGTATAGTATAAACTATAGCAAACACTAAGAACGTTTCATCAAAGAATGCAAATGTAATTACTAGAAAAATCGCAAAAAAATTAGCTGCCGTAAGTAATGGATTACTCAATATTTTTTCTAAAACAATTGCCAGAATAATAGTCGCTACTGGAAAAGCAAAAAGCACTAATAAATTGTTCATATTAATATCTCTCCTTGTGTCTTTTTTATTTTTGTATATAATATGAATTTAAATTAGTTTTAGTTACTAAGATATTATAACTTATAATAACTATATATTACCTTGCCTATTATTCATAATTTACAGAAACTAAGTACAAACCGTATGGAGGCAATGTTTTTCCTGCCCTAGTTCTATCTTTAGAGTTTATAATTTCTGGTATTTCTTCTGACTGAGTTTTACCAAGTCCAACATCAACCAAAGTTCCTGCTATTATTCTTACCATATTGTATAAAAATCCATTACCTGTAAGCTCTATAAAAAGTCTTTCTCCTTCTTGTTTTATTTCTGCTTTATATATAGTTCTTATGCTACTTTTATTACTTGTTCCACTTGCTTTAAATCCTTTAAAATCATGCTCACCTTCAAAATACTTTATAGCATTTTTCATTTTATCTACGTCTAATTTTTGAGGAACAAAATATTCTAAATTTCTATAAATACTTGATCCATATTTACTATTATTAATTACGTATCTATATGTTTTTTTCTTACAATTATACCTGGCATGAAATCTTTCCTCTACTTCTTCTGCACTCTGAATACGAATAGATTTTTTTAATTTTGAATTTAATGCAATTGGATATTTTTCTGCAGGAAAGTTACTATTTGTTTTAAAATTTGCAACTTGGCATATTGCATGAACACCTGCATCTGTTCTTCCGTGAAGCTATTAATTCTATATCTTCTCCTGTTATTTCAGAAATTGCTCTTTCTATTTCACCCTGAATATTCAGTTTATTAGGTTGTTTTTGCCAACCATTAAAGTCTTTTCCATCATATTCTATTGTTAGTTTTATATTTTTCATTTTCTCCCCTTATGTTAAAACAATGGAGCACATTTTCTCCATTGTTTTAAGTTTTATTATTATTCCTCTTTTTGTTCTAACTCTTGTTCTTCTTGTTTTTTATTTCCAATCTTTTTTCTAATTTTCTTAATTCTCTCTTTTGTTATTTCGCTATCCTCTCCAAAACGTTTTGTTACTATATTTTTTATTAATATTCTTTTTAAACTTTCTTCATTAACATCTGCAATTAATGTTCCATCCTTTGCAACAGATATTTTTCCTGTTTCTTCAGATACAACAACTGCTATTGCATCTGTTTCTTTAGAAATTCCTATTGCTGCTCTATGTCTTGTTCCTAATTCTTTTGCAATTTCTTTGTCATTTGCAAGTGGAAGAATGCAAGCTGCTGCTGAAATTTTATTATTACTAATTATAACAGCACCATCATGAAGTGGAGTTTTTGGCACAAATATATTTACAAGAAGTTGTGGAGAAACCTCCGCATCAATTGCAACTCCTGTTTCTATTATGTCTCCTATTTTTATATCTCTTTCTATAACAATTAATCCACCAGTTTTAGTGCTAGATAGTTCTTTTGCTGCTATTACTATTTTATAAATATCTTCTTTTGTTTTTGTAGCAACATCTTTATCTATTCCAAAAAGTCTTGTTATTTTATTTGTTCCTAGTTGTTCTAGTCCCCTTCTTAGTTCAGGTTGGAATATAACTATCATTGCAATTACTCCGTATGTCATTATTGACTCTAAAATATAGTGTATTATATCCAAGTGTATCCAGCCACTTACTATTGTAAGTATTATAAGTACAGCAATTCCTTTTACTAATTGCCATGCTCTTAATTTTTTTGTTGCTTTTATAATTTTATATGCTAAATATATAACAATGATAAGATCTATAATTAGCAAAACAATTCTAATTGGATTTTCTTGCAATATTTTTGCATATCCTATTACATTTACTTGCCAAAAATCATTTAATGTATTAAAAAAACTATTTTTCATTTATTTTTCTTCCTATCTTTCATAATACAAATTTTTCTATAATGTTATATAGTAAATTAATGTTCCTGCAACACCTAATATCATTAATCCTGCAAGTAACCCTGCCATTATTTTTACAAATATTTTTCCAGCATCTCTTTGTTTTTTTGCCATTTTAAACGCCTCCTTTTTACTTCGGACAAATTCCGGACAAAGGGACGGTTCTATTGTCCGTTTTTTTAAAAAAGCGGACAATAGAACCGTCCCTTTGTCCGGAACCTTCGCCTTGTCCGTCACATACTAATTTCAATTTTGGTGACCCCTACGGGAATCTACCCGCGTCGGGAAAATGGTCCACTGGACCATTTTCTTATCCTCCTTTTCGATTCCCACTTATACTTATTATTTTAGTAGGATAAGAAATTATTTTTTATTTATTATTTTTTGGTGACCCCTACGGGAATCGAACCCATGATTCAGCCTTGAGAGGGCTGCGTCTTAACCGCTTGACCAAGGGGCCTTATTTACTACCTATATATAATAACACTTTTTCTGCCCTTTTGTCAATCATTTTTAGTCAAAATTTTAACTAATACATATTGATAAAATTTCACTTAACCTTTCATCTTGTCTTGTTAAATATAAATATCCTATTAATGCTTCAAACGCGGTTGCTTGTTTGTATTCTGCTAAATTAACATTTTTAGGCAAATGATGATTCTGCGCGTTTCTTCCTCTTCTTACTATATTTTGTTCTTCTTCTGTAAGTTTTTCTTTTATTTTACATAGAGTTTCTGCTTGTGCAACTGCTTTTACGTATTTTGTTGTTTCTATATGTAACTCATGTGGATGAAGTTTTGTTTTATTTACTAGTTTCATCCTTATATACATTTCATATACGCAATCTCCTATATATGCCCAAACTAGTGGTGGCATAAGTTTTACTTCATTAATTTCTTTATTTCTAGGTATTATTTCCATACTCTAACTCCATTTTCTATCTTTCTCTTTTTTTCAATTACTTTTTAAATAGGTCTTTCAAGGGATATCTTCCCTAATTTTCCGCTTCTAAACTCTTCCAAAATAATATTTGCTGTTTTTTCTTCATCAACTCTGTTTCCTTGCATTATTGCTCCTCTTTTTCTTCCAATCATATACATTACTTCCATTATGTTTTCATTTTCCATATTACTATTATTATTAAGTATCTGTGTAATATCTTCTTTGTTTAACTCATATCTATCAACAATATTCTGTATATTGTTTTCAAGGAGATATTTTAATAAATAGTATGCAATATCAAGTTTTGATAAAATATCATCTTTTATTGTACCAACAAATGCTAAATTTAATGCTGCACTTTCTTGATCTAATTTTGGCCACAAAACTCCTGGTGTATCAAGCAAACTTATATTGCTATCTTTTATATTTATCCATTGTTTTTGTCTTGTAACGCCCGGTTTGTTTCCAACAATGGCTGATGTTCTTTTAGTAATCCTATTTATAAATGACGATTTACCAACATTAGGAATTCCAACTATCATAACTCTTATTGACTTTCCAGTTCTTTGCTTTTGAATATCATTTTCTATATCTTTTCGTGCTATTTTTTCAATTTCAGAAATAGTTTCCCTTATTCCTTTTCCTGAATTTGAATCTGTAAGTATTGCTGTTATTCCTTGTTTCTTATAAAAGTTTAACCATTCATTGTTTGTTTTTTCATCTGCTAAATCACTCTTATTTAATACTATTATTTTTTTCTTATTTTCTATCCATTTTTTTAGGTCAGGATTTTGGCTAGACATTGGTAATCTTGCATCTAATATTTCAATTACAACATCTATTAATTTCAAATCTTCAATTATTTGTTTTTTTGTCTTTGCCATATGTCCTGGGTACCAGTTAAGGTTGATTTTGTGATAACTTTTCTCTTCTTTCTCCATCTATATTCACTCCTTTACTTGAAATTTACAATTACCTCTCTATTTTCTGAGATAATTATACTATCTATGTTTTTTAATAAAATATCCCTTGTTAAAGTATCAATTTTATTTCTTTTAAATTTTCTATTTAATTCATTCAACACAACTTCAGTTAATTTATCTTTTCTAATTGAATGGCTTGTACATGAACCATTTCTTACATATGATGTACAATGATAATATTCATAGTTCTTTACTTTTCTTAAAGTAAAAGAACTTCCACAATCTGCACACTTTAAAAAGCTATAAAATAAATCTTTTTCTTTATTATTTCTAACAGATTTATTTTTGTTTAGTATTTCTTGAACTTCATCAAACTTTTCTTTTGATATAATTGGTTCGTGATGATTTTCGATTATTATCCACTCATCTTTATTTGTTGTAATTAGTTTATGAGTGCGATAATTTTCTACCTTCTTCCTCCCTTGAATTAAATCTCCTGTGTAAACTCTATTTTTAAGTATTACATTAATCATTTTTGCATTCCAATTTTTATCTATCTCAATATTATCATTTTTCATTTTATATGCATATGGTGTTAAAACTTTATTGTTATTTAATTCATCAGCTATTTCACTTGCTGTTTTTCCTTCTATTATATCATTAAATATTTTAATAACAATTTTTGAGGCATCATTATCTATTATTAATTTATGTTTATCTTTGGGATTTTTTAAATATCCATATGTAGCAGATGTACCAATAAACTCTCCATTTAATCTTTTAGTTAGCAATGCACTTTTTACTTTTTTAGATATGTCTTTTGCATAAGCATCATTTAATAAATTCTTAAATGGAACAATAAGGTTGTCCATCGAATCTGGATTTTCAAAACTATCTATATTTTTTATTACCGATATAAATCTAATATTTAAAGCTGGAAATATATTTTCAAAATACATATCCGCTTCTATGTGACTTCTCGCAAATCTTGATAAATCTTTTACAATTATACAGTTTATCTTTTTATTTTTCATATCTTGTAATAGTTTCCTAAATCCTGGTCTATTAAAATTAGTACCACTGTATCCATCATCAATATAATAATCCACTAATTGTAAATCACTCTTATTGCTAATATATTGTTCTATTAATTCTCTTTGATTAACTATACTATTTGATTCTATATTTTCATTATCTTCTTTTGATAATCTCAAATATGCTGCTACATTCCACTTTGATATTTTAATCACTCCCGAAAATATTATAACTACACATTATAATAACATAAAAGCAAGTGATTTTCAATGTTATCCCTTGCTTTAATTAACTGTTATTTATCTAATTATTATATGTTTAAAATATCTTTCTTGAAATTCAACTAAAGCTTCTATTGCTTCATCACTATATTCTTTTTCTTTTGGAACAATTATAAGTTTATCATCATTATCATTAGTTCTATGAATTATTGCTATACATTTGCCTTCAAATTCTAATAAAGGTTCAAATACTCCCAAAACATAACAATCCAATTCTTCTCCATCTCCACTAATAGTATTAGGTATATAACCATAATTAATGGGATATATAAACCCATGTTTAGGATGTTTTGTTCCAAATGGTCTATCAATTTTCACTTTTACAATTTTATTAATATAATCTTTATTATCCATATTATCCTCCACATAATTTTTCAATTATTGAATTTGTTCTAACTCTATCAATTCTTTTTCTTTAAAAACAAGTTTTAATAAACAAGGTGAATTTATTACTAACTCTTTTCCTTTATATTCAAGATTTAAATTATTATTTACATTGCAATAGCTTAATAAATAAAATTTAATAGCACCTCCATGGCTTATTACTGCAATTCTTTTTCCTTCATATTTTCCTAATATTTCTTGCATAAACTTATTCATTCTAATTTTAGTATCATTAGCACTTTCGCCATCACGAGTTTTGAAATCTGGGAAAGCTAATTGTTCACGCGATGGATCTCTTGTTTCTTTATCACACATAAATTTTGCTAAATCCTCTATATTACCAAGTTTTCTCTCACATAATCTCATATCTATATTATATTGTATATTATTTTTAGTTGCTATATATTTAGCAGTTTGTTTTGCCCTTGTATAGCTACTACACCAAATTATATCAATATTCTCTAATTCAGTATTTTCACTTAGCTTTCTTGAATCTTCTTCTCCTTCAATTGACAATATTTCTTTTTCATTGATTTCTTGTATAGTTTCATTTGTATTTCTTATTCCATTTTCATCAATTGTTTCTCCATGTCTAATTAAATAAACAACTGTATTTTCCATTTTACATTTTTCCTTTCTATCTTATATTTTATAAATCAATATAATATAATTTTTCTCCATTTTCGATGTCTGTAATATATTTAGCTCCAAACTTTTCATAATAATTAATTAAATCTGTCTTTAAGTATACTTTTTTGTATCCTAATTTTTTAGCTTCTTTTAAAATTTCATTATTTAATTTTTTTGAATATCCATTTCCTCTATATTCCTTTTTTACGTACATAGTTGCATACCATGGAGTTAATTCTTTATTTTCTTCATCTTCATATCTAAAAAGAGAAATAAAACCCAGCAAAATATTATCTTTAATTAACCCTAAAATACTAATTACTTTATCCTCATTTAATATTCTCTTTTCTTTTTCAATTATATATAGTTTCATTTCTTCTTCATTCTTTGTTTTTCCCCATTCTAAACTACAAAGTCTTATATACTCCTTTAAATATTTTGAATCTTTTTTTATATTTACTATTTTCATTTTTACAACCTCTATTTATAAAAATATGTAATATGTTTTATACAAAGAAGTGCGTATTTTTAATGTTTTGAGCTAGTTTTCCATAAATCCATCTCGCCCAGTTGATACTTGTACTTGCTGGGCTTTTTTCATTACTCATTTTACTCACCTTATTTCCTTTTAAATTCTATTTTTATTGAATCATCTTGGTTTAAATATATCATATTTATTAAATCATAAATATACTTTCTATTCAATTTATCTATTTTTTTAGCTTGTCTATTATTTATTCCTGTAATAACTTTTACTTCTAAATAATTTCTACCTAATCTTGATAAGTCCTTAACTATAACAATATCAACCTTTTTATTTGATATATATTTTAACACTCTTTTTAGCTCTGGTCTATCAAAGTTTGTCCCCCTATATCCACTATCTACATTTAATTTTGATATTTTAAATAACTCCTTATTAATTTTTAACACTATTAGCTATAAATTCAACAACATCACTTTCGTCTTTTTTTAACATTGCTTTATCTTCTTCAGTTATATCTGTAAAGTATTTATTTAACTTTTTATTTATAGATATTGTATTTAATGGATAACCTGGATTTATTTTATTTGAAGGCTTATCTACCATATAAAAATCTTCTTTACTCCATGTATATGTGCATTCTTTTCCATTGTTTATAACAGCCATTCCATATACCCATCTACATGTTAGTTTTCCATCAATTCCATACATTTTAACAAGATTAGTATAATGCTCTATCATTTCTTCATCATTAAGTCTTTTTCCATTTACACGTCTTACATAAATGCCTGGTTGCTTTTCCTTTGGAACGTTTTCTAGATATAAATTATCGTCCATTGCGAATATAGGAAAAACTTTATATCTTTCTATATTTTAACATAAAAGCAAGTGACTTTCAACTTATCACTTGCTCTATAATTTATATAAATATTTTATTAAACATATCTTTTTTAAATATAATATTCGTTATCTTTAAAATTAAATTTGTATTTTTGATTACCAATTTTTATTGCATCATCAATCATCTGATTACCAGCTATGCCTTCATAATTTAAATATTTTTTTACATTTTCTTGTTTTGCCATAAATCTTTTATATATCTTTCCATTATCCACATCTGGCTTAATTTGTCCAACGCTTTTTATCTTTGCTATCATTCTAACTTGTGCATATTTTTCATTATTTTCTTCTACTAATAGATAGCCTAGATATTGAGCATCATATATGTTAACATTTAATTCCTCTATATATTCTCTTTTTAAAGTTTCTGTATAACTTTTATCTTTTGGTTCTGGTTTTCCTCCTGTTAAATTATATTTATTATTATCAATTTGTAAAAGTATATTTCCATCTTCAGCAAATACAATTCCATATACTTGTTTTATTTTTAATCCATATGGTACTTCTTCTTTAATCCATGTGTATTTTGTCATAGTTGGTCTCCTTATAAAAATTTTTATATGTTTTATTAAGGTTATACTTTTTAACAATATTATTTTTAAATACCTAAAAACCTATTTATAAAACTTGCTACATTTTGTGTTGCCTTATGAAGAAATGTTTCAAAGTCTACTTTATTATTTTCATTTGGAGAATCTGAAATACTTCTAATTACAATAAAAGGCACCCTATCTAAAAAACATACTTGTGCTATTGCTGCACCTTCCATTTCAACACAATCTGCTTCAAATTCATCTTTTATTTCTTTAGACAATGAAGTCTCTGTTACAAATCTATCTCCTGATGCAATAGTTCCCTTTACAACTTTTATTTCATTATTTCTCCAAAATTGATTTTCAGCTTTATTTATAAGTTCTTTGTCAGAATATATAAATTTTCCTACCTTATCTGAAATTTCACCTTTTTCTCTACCAAATGCTGTTAAGTCAAAATCATACTGAACCAATTTTTCTCCAATTACTATGTCTCCAATCCTTAAGTTATTGTTAACACTTCCTGCCACTCCAATATTAATTATAAAATCTGGATTGTAATTATCTATTAAAATCTGTGCTATTCTTGCAGAATTTACTTTTCCTACTCCACAAGTTGTTAATATAACTTCTTTTTTTCCGATTATTCCAATGTAAAACTCATTTTCACATTTAATCTCTACTGTTGTATTGTTCATATATTCTTTTATTGCCTCTAGTTCCTCCGTCATTGCAACTATAATTCCAACCATAAATACCTCTTTATTCTACTTTTATAATGTTCTATAGTTATTCTTATCAGCTCTTTCGTCTAACTGTCTATCATACTTTTTATCTTCATAATACCACTTGGTTGCTTTATTTTCTGGACTTTTTTGGATTTTTCCTATCCATATATCAAATACAGTTGCTATTGGAATAACAACTCCTACAAATGATACAAGCATATCTAAATATGTCATAGGAGTAAGTTTTTCCCCATTAATCATGAGCATAGAATTAGCAAATAGACCTCTTCCAAAATACCAACCATAAACACCTAAATATATTAGTGCTGCAATTATTTTTCTTTTAAATATAAATGGTACTAGAGCTAGAACAACAAATAATAATATAATTTCAACATTATTATCTATTGGTTTTACCACAAAAGAACTATCTTCTCCACCATTTAGGGCAACCATTATTCTAAATCCCCAAAACATTATTATAAAAAAAGTAATAAGCCAACTTCTTAAATCTTTCATTTCTACATAACCTCCTGCTTTCTTTAGTAACTTTAATTATATTTTTTCTCAATCAAAGAAGAAGATTGGAATTTTTTCCAACCTCCACCTTTTCTTTACTAATCTTCGTCTATAAAATTGAATTCATCTTTAAATTTTTCTTTAAAAATTTCAAATACTTGATTTAAAACTTCTTCGTCATCAACACTTACATATGATTCTTCTTCTTCATTTTCTGTATCTTCAACTTTTAGTATTACTACTTCTCCAGCATCATCTTCTTCATCAGTATCTTCTTCTGCTGGAAGTAATACAACATATTGTTCTCCATCAAGTTCAATTAAATCTAAAAATTCAAAAGGAACTTCTTCTCCATTTTCATCATTTAATATAATTATATTGTCTTCTAATTCCTCCTCTGGGATATTGTTTTCTTCATCCATATTTTATTTCTCCTTTCCAATTTTTATATTAAATATTATATTTCTATAACATTAATATTTTTATTATTTGTTATTTTTATGTATCATATACTATTTTTGTTTTTTTATCAACTATATTTTTAAATTTTTTTCATATATATTTCTAAAATATAGACTGCTGAGATTGTATCTACAATTGCTTTTTTCTTTTTTTTATTTACATTTAGGAAATCCATAGTTTTATGTGCTGCAACTGTTGTTAGCCTTTCATCTATCGTTTCAATTTTTATTTTAGGGAACTTACATCTTAACTTATGAATGAATTTTTCTGTTACCTCTACCCTTTCTGTTTTAGTTCCATTCATATTTATAGGCATTCCAATTACAAAAGTATCTATATCATATAATGATAGTAACTCTTCTAATCTTTTAAGTACTATTTTATCATTTCCATTACTTGTTATTGTTTCTAACCCTTGAACAGTAATATTTAGTGCATCTGTAATAGCTATACCTACTCTTGCATCCCCATAATCTATTCCTAATTTTCTCATAATAGTTAATTATCCAATCCTATATAGTTTCTTACCATTTTTTCCAATAATTCATCCCTTTCAATTTGACGAATTAAGTTTCTTGCTCCTTTGTGGCTAGTTATATAAGTTGGATCACCTGATAAAATATATCCTACTATTTGATTTATTGAATTATAGCCTTTTTCATTTAATGCATTATATACTTCTTTCATAATCTTTTTTGTTGTTTCTGAATCTTCATCCTTTTGCATTTTGAAAAACATTGTTTCTTCATTATTCATACTTTATCTCCTTTACTTTATATGTAATTAATTTGGTTTTCTTCTTCATCAGCTGTGTCTACATATTCTTCAAGTTTTTTTGCAGTCTTTTCTATTGCAGTTCCTTTATAATACGTTGTTAATGCTATATTAGTTTTTGGGCTAACACGTTCAGGTTCCTCATCTTCATATACATCTTCTGGTGCTTGTTCTATTTGCATAGTTTCTATTTTATCTTTAATATCTTCTATAAAATTATTTATCCCCTCTATATCTATTCCTGTGAATACAATTACAAATTTAGGTCCCATATATCTAACAAAAATATATTCTGGAGCAATGTTTTGCTTTATAATGTCAGAGACTTTTTCAATTATTTTGTTTCCTGTATGTCTTCCATAATTTTCATTGATATCAACTATGTTTACAATTTTTATCATACAAATTGTGGATGTATCATATTGGTCTATTCTTCTTTTTCCCTCACCATATAAATATTCCTCAGATTTTAATCCAGTAAATTCATCGTCTCTAACTATATTTTCTATTACTTCTTGCTTTTCAATAGTTTTTAGAACAGAAACTATATTATTTTTTACAACTTCTAGAATAGTATTATCAATATTGTCAAAATCATGTGGCATTCCACTTTCTATTATCCAATATCCTATATAAATATTATCTATATATAAGGGGAAAAACATTGCAGATTTTGCTCTACCAAATTCCATTTTTTGATAAGGAAGCCTTTCCCCTTCCTTTTCTACAGTTATATATTTAGGAGTTGCAGTTTCAATACTATCTTTAAATATTTCTTCTTGATGCAGATTTTTTAATGTATTCCAATGTTTATTATCAACATTACTTGCTTTTATTATATATTCAGACCCATCATATACAACTATTGTTGAATATTTTATATCATACTTTTCTATTAGTATTTCATTTATTTGTCTTATTTTTTCGTCTGGTGTTTCTTCTTTACTAATGGTATCCATGAAGTCTTGTAATATATTTAAGTTTACAACTTTTTGATTTAAATTTGTAAATGTATCAATTTTCTTATAAACTGACATATTATATATCATTAAAAATACTATAATTACCACTAGTAGTACGATGATTGCTATAATCAAAATTAGCACCCCCACTTATTTTAATATTTTTTTCTCATTTTATCCAAAGTTGAGTTCATATCATTAGAAAAACCGCTATTTGATGATGCAAACTTATTATACTTTGGATTGTTATACTTCGCTTTATTATCCAATTTTCCGAGTGCCTATTAAAGGATAAACCATTGAAGCAAGTTTTTGAATTGTGTTTGTAAACTCTTTTGAATAACCATTAATAGAAATTTTGCAATTTATTAGTGCTTCCAAATATTTAGCATATACCTGACTATCAAATGGTATTGTACAATATGGAACCATTTCTCTATTAAATAGTTCTGTCATATACGCCATAGCAGGATCATTGTAGAAAGCCATACCTCCAATAATTGCTTTTTCTGATATTCCTTTAACTTTTGTATATTTGTTTATTATTATTTTTAATTTTTCTTGCTTAAGTATTTCTTTTGCTTTTAATTCTCTTAAATATGCAGTTAATGGTTGAATTGTTAGCACATCCATACTTTGTACAAGGTAAATTTCCTGTGCTTCATTTAAATATCCGTAATTTGATTTAAAGTCACAATCTAAAATTACAAGTGAATAATTTTTTATTAAAGTTTCTAAAACTGTTTGGTATTCTTGTTCAAAATCATCCTGTCCTGGTAAAGATGTATATACATCTAAATTATTATTAACTTTTATTCCTTGGGCATATCCTTGTACAAGTTTTTCAATACTATTAAATGCTATTTTTCTTAAATCTTCTTCATTTTTTGTATATATATAATATGAGTTTTTATTCTTTGTTAAATCTAATATAGCTGTTTTTATTCCCTTATTTGATAATATTTCAGCTATATTATTAACTAAAAATGATGTTCCATTTTTACTTGTTCCTACAAATGCTACTATTTTTTGATTATTAGTCAAAAGTCCTTCTATACTTGATGGTTGTTTATTGTAGTTTTCTATATCTGTTTTATTTTGATATTCTTCATAAGAATTATCCATATTTGACATAGAAGTAGCTTTGGGTTGCTCTAAATTTAAATTACTATCTTCTTGAAATGGTATAAAGTCATCTTCTTCATCATCTTCGTCATCATCAAGGCTTGGAAGTACTGTTTCTTCTTCCTCTGTTTCTTCTTCATCATCGTCATCATCATCAAGGCTTGGAAGTACTGTTTCTTCTTCCTCTGCTTCTTCTTCATCATCGTCATCATCATCAAGGCTTGGAAGTACTGTTTCTTCTTTCTCTGCTTCTTCTTCATCATCGTCGTCATCATCATCAAGGCTTGGAAGTACTGTTTCTTCTTCCTCTGCTTCTTCTTCATCATCTTCATCATCATCAAAGCTTGGAAGTACTGTTTCTTCTTTCTCTGCTTCTTCTTCATCATCTTCATCATCAAAGCTTGGAAGTACTGTTTCTTCTTTTTCTGCTTCTTCTTCTTCTTCTTCATCATCATCAAAGTTTGGAAGAACTATTTCATCATCCTCATCGTCATCATCTACATAATTTGGAAGTATTACATTATCGCCATTTTCCTCATAACTATTTTGTGTTTCATCATTAAATCCCATTAATACATCCTCATTTTTTTCTTCTTCTATTTGAGCAATCTCTTCTTTTTCTGTTTTTCTTGGTCTTCCTCTCTTTTTCTTTGCTGGTTCAATCTGTTCTTCTTGTACATCTATAACTTTCTTTGGTCTTCCTCTCTTCTTCACTTTTTCCTCGACATTTTCTATTTGTTTCGTCTGTTCTTTTGGCTGTATTGGACGTGAAGCAGTAGATTCCACTTTAGAAATATTATTTTGCATCTCACTTATGTTTTTTTGTTGCACTCTTTTTACTTTATTAGCGGATGGAATTATAACAGGCTTTGTCAATTTCTTTTCTGTACTTGATATTGATGAAATCGTTATTCCACTATTGTTAATTGCCTTGGTTGTATTATTTTTCATTTTCGTTTTATTGCTTGCCTTATAATCATTTAACTTCTTTACATTTTGTGTTCCAAATGATACTAGTTGTTGATACTTAGGACTATTAGCCTCTAGCACTGCTCTTACATTAAGTGGCAAAAATTTGGTAATAACTCTTAATTGTTGGTCTGTGTACTGTGATGCAACTTTATCAAATGTTTCAACATAACGTTCCTCATTTTTTCCTAAACGTTTAAAATATGTTAATATACTTTGAATTTCTGTTTCGCTAACATTTCCCTCGTTTTCAGGTTTATATTCAACATCATTTGATTTTATATTATAATACTGTTTTGCTTCTTTTTTTGAACGTGGCTTTCTAATAAGTTTACACAATTCATTTACATTTCTATCTTGTCCTATAAGTACACTATATACACCTATTCCGAATAATTTAACTAATAAGTTGTCTGATTTACTTCTTCTATCTGTTGCAATTAGTATAATTGATATATCTTCTCCTTGAGATGTTGTTGCCTCATCTGATATGTTATCTAATTTTTCAAAAATTAAATTATCTATTGTTTCGTAATTGCTATTTGTAAATGGTTCTAAATCTTCACTAATAACAACCCTATCATAAGTCTTGTCCTTTTGTAACTCTTTAACAATTGCATTAAAATAATATACATTTTTACTTGTAATTATTTCTTTATACATTTGTTGATATTTCTTTACAATTGATTGCGAAACTGATTCATCACTAACTGCAAATAAAACTTTCATTTGTTTAACCCCTCCAACCTTTTACTACAATGGCAAATATTAATGGTAACACTTGCGCAATAATAAATATTGTAATTATTGATATCATAATAGCAAAGCCTTTATCTCTTGTATCTAATTTACGAATTCCAAGTACATATTGATATATTGCACTTATTGCTATTCCCAAAAAGCAAAAAGGTATACTAAATATTTGTACTTTGTTTAAAATATACGCTGTTAAACCATACGTTTCTGATCCGTAAGCTTGCTGATAGTCCTCTAATGTTTTCTTTTCTTTATCTTTCATTTCTACTAGTTTTGTCATTGTTTCGCTTTGTGCTACTTCATTTTGATTTTCTTGGTTTACATTTGTTGCCAATACTTGTGTGCTAGCAAATATTCCTAGCACTACAAGTACTATTGCAATAAAACTAAATATTTTCTTCATTTATTGTTGCCCCTTTCTTGTTTTTACTATTTTTAATTAATTTTTTATAATCCTATATTCTGTTTCTTCCTTATATGCACAAATTATACTTATAATATAATACAATAATTTAAGAAAAATAGCAAGAAAATGTCAACAATTTTTTGTTTTTTTTATTCTTTTTCATTCTTTTATTTCTTTTGATAGCTTTCCAATAGCTTTTGTTTCTATTCTTGATACATAAGAACGTGATATTCCTAGAATCTTTGCTATTTGATTTTGCGTTTTTGGTTTAGCACCGTCTAATCCAAATCTCATTTCTATTATTAACTTTTCTCTATCTTTTAATATATTTTTCATTTTTTCATAGATTTTTTTCATTTTTAATTTTATATCTACTTCTTCTTCTATGTTTTTTTCATTATTTTCAAGCACATCTTGAAGTGTTATTGTGTTGTCATCTTTATCTTTTCCTATTGGATCTTCTAAAGATACTTCTGCATTTATTTTTTTAGTACTTCTTAAATGCATAAGAATTTCATTGTCTATACACCTTGAAACATAAGTTGATAATTTTACATTTTTGTTTATATCAAAACTATTTATTCCTTTTATTAATCCTATTGTTCCTATAGAAATTAAATCTTCTTGATCTACTTTTGCAGATGAATATTTCTTACATACATGTGCTACAAGTCTTAGGTTCCTTTCAATTAAAATGTTTCTTGCCTCTTCATCACCTTCTTTTAGCTTTTGTAAGCAGATTCTTTCTTCCTCCTGTGATAGTGGTTCCGGAAATAATTGACTATTTGATATATATCCGTACCAAAAATATAGCAGATTTTAAAAATGCCAAAAATCCCGACAAACTTAGAGCAAGCACTAAAATAGGCACCTCCGTTTCTTTTCATATACAATTATATGTTTTAAAAAACGAAAAGTGCCTGACCTTTAAAAGTTAATTATATCTTTTTGTTAAGCTTTTTTATTTAAATCTTCTACTTCTTTATTAAGAAAATCAATTTCTTTATTTATCTTATCTACTTCAAATCCTTCTACTTTATTATCATTTATATTATATTTTTCTTTCATTTTTAATATTTTTTCAACGCTTCTATTTATTCTTTCTTCACTTATTTTGCCTGTTTCAACTTTTTTTGTTATATATTTTATAACTGCTTTTATTCTATTATATGAAAGTCCTATCATAACAATGTCATTTCCAGCTTCTAACGCCTTAAAAGTTGCTTTCTTCATACTGTAGCGAAGTCTTACTGCCATCATTTTTAAATCATCTGTAATAATTAGACCCTTATAGTTATATTTTTCAATTAGATATTTATTTATAATTTTCTTTGAAAGTGATGCTGGATGAACTTTGTCCACATCTTTTACTATAAGATGACCTACCATTATCGCGTCTGCACCCTGTTTTATTGCATTTTCGAAAACAGCCATATCATTTTGTTCTAATTCTTGTATTTTTTGTGTTACTTTTGGGATTTTAAAATGAGAATCTTTCTGTGTTGCACCATGACCTGGGAAATGTTTTATAACAGGAATTACTTTTTCTTGTTGCATTTGTTTCATAACTTCTATTCCATATTTAGATACATCATCTTTATTTTCGCCAAAACACCTATCACCTATTGCATGTTCTTCATTGAAACGTTTAATATCAAGTGTTGGTGCATAATCCATAAACACTCCCGTTTTTCTTAGCATATTCCCTATTATTTTGCCACTTCGTTTTACTAACTCCATATTTTTTGTATTTGCAATTTTAGTTGCACTTTTTATATTTGATATTTCACTTGGCATTCGATTAACCCTGCCACCTTCTTGATCTATGCTAATAAAAAGAGGTACTTTATTTTGTTTATTTTTTTCTTTTATATTATTTACAAATTCGATCATGCTTTTATAATCTTTATAATTTCGTTTATAGATTATAAAACCACCTACTTTATCTTTATTTATCAAATCATCTATCTTTTGAACTGCATCTGTTCTTTGTAATCCAACCATAAACATTTGCCCTATTTTTTCTTCTAAAGTAAGTTCATTTATATTAATCATCACTACCTCCTTTTGGTCAATGGTTTGGTCAATTTGTGGTCAATTGGGACGGTTCTAAATGACCATAAATTTTATTTTTTTCTTCTAATTATCCAATCTTTTTCAGCTTTAATTGGTAGTTCCATTATTACTTTTTGTGCTTGCTTTCCTGGATTTACACATGGTATTTCTTCGTTTGTTTCTACATCCCATAGTTTTTCTATTTTAAATTCCACAGGTTCAATTTGATTTGGAATTATTATTTCTAATGTGTCTCCTACTTGTAATTTATTTCTAATTTCTATTATCGTTTTATTGTTTCGGTGTGTGTCCCCAAATTCATTAACAACTTTTCCACCAAATTCATAATTAGGATTATATTGTTTTCCATCATATTCTTGAATATCTTTATTGTTTCTATCATTAAAGTAAAATGTTGTTAATCCTCTTGTTTTTGTTTTTTCTAGTTCTTTTAAATATTTTGTATAATCATATTCTTTAGGATTTTTTATATAATCATCTATTGCATTTCTATATGCATTTACAACAGATGCTAAGTAGTATTCTGTTTTTAATCTTCCTTCTATTTTTAAGCTATCTACACCCATTTCCACTATTTCAGGTATTTCCTTAATTAAACACATATCTTTTGATGAAAATATATATGTTCCTTTATCATCATGTTCAACAGGCATTAAATTTCCGTGGATTATTTGTTTCTTCTACATATACATTATATGCCCATCTACAACTTTGTGCACAATCTCCTAAGTTTGCACTTCTTCCTGCTAGAAAATCACTTAAGAAGCATCTTCCTGAATAACCAAAGCAAATCGCACCATGTATAAACATTTCTACTTCTAAATCTTTTGGCTTATTTTTAATAAGCTCCTTTATTTGCTCTTTATTCATTTCTCTTCCAAGTATTACTCTTTTTGCTCCATTTTTATACCAAAAATTTGCAGAATGGTAGCTTACAGTATTTGCTTGTGTACTTATATGAATGTCAACATCTGGTGCATATTCTTTTATTATTTCTACAACTCCTCCATCTGATACAATAATTCCATCGACTTTAAGTTCATTTAACATTTTTGCTTGTTTTTTTATTTCTTCATATGTTTCATCCCATGCATAAATATTTATTGCAGTATAGACTTTTTTTCCAATGCTATGTGCATATTTTATTGTGTCTGCTAAATTATTATCTTGCATTTCTGCTCTTGTTCTTAATGATAGTGAAGACGTTCCTGCATATACTGCATCTGCTCCATACATAAATGCTATTTTTGCTTTTTCAAATGATCCTGCTGGTGCTAATAATTCTGGTTTTTTCATATTTTTCTCTCCTTTTCCCCGGATAAAGGCGGACAAAGGGACGGTTCCGTTGTCCGTCTTTGTTTGCATAATTATACCACGTTTTTTAGTTAATTTCTACAATTTTGTAAAAACAAAGAAAATGTCTTAAATTAATGTATTTTATTACTTTATTTTAAGACATTCTTCAATTTAAATTATTTTCTTTTTGTAATTGCAAGGCCATCTCCAACTTCTAAAATCTCTGTTTCTAAGTTTGGATTTTGTGTAACCTCTGCTATGTATTCTCTTAAATTTCTTACAGCTGTACGTTGCTTATGTTTGTTATAATCACTCATTACATAACCTTTATATAAAATATTATCTGCAAATATTATGCCTTTTTCACTTAGCAATCTTAATGATTCTTTTAAGAAAAATGGATATTTCCCTTTTGCTGCATCTATAAATATCATGTCATATTTTTTATTTAAGGTTGGAAGTAAGTCTACTGCATCTCCTTCTAAAATGTTTATTTTTTCTTCTACCCCAACTTTTTTTATATTTTCTTTGGCTTCCTTAACTCTTTCTGTATCTCGTTCTATAGTATCAATTATTCCCCCATCTTGTAAATATTCAGAAAAGCACATTGCAGAATATCCAACAGCTGTTCCTATTTCTAGTATATTATTTGGTCTATCTTCACTTAGATATTTATCTATAACTTCTAATGTATCATCCATAATAATAGGAATATATCTATTTAATGCATCTTGTTTTATTTTTTCTAGTTCTTCTTTATTCATTATCTTTCACTTTCTTTTGCTTTTTTTGCTAATTGTCTTTTTAGTTCTTTCTCTTTCTTTGCAATTTGGTCATTTATCCAACCTTCAAAATATTGTTTATAAGGTTCATATTTTTTTACAGAATTTAATTTTTCTGCAAGTTGATTTTTATTTTCATTGTTTGCAATTCCTGCAACAATTAAATTATGAATTTCTATTCTAGTAAGTGTTTCTGGATTTTCAGCTCTTTTTTGTTTTTCTCTAAAACTTTTTTCTTTTTTTGTATCATGCATTACTATATCAGAAGCATATCCTGCTGTATCATTTCTTGATTTTCCCATTTTTTTACCTCCTATTATTATCTTCTTGCTTCTCTTTCTCTAGTTTTTGTATCTAGTGTTTTCTTTCTTAAACGAATATTTTTAGGTGTTACTTCAACTAGTTCATCCTCTGCAATAAACTCTATTGCTTTTTCTAAAGACATTTGAAGTGGTGGTACTAAACGAAGTGCATCATCAGAACCTGATGCTCTTGTATTTGTTAAGTGTTTCTCCTTACATACATTTATTGCTATATCTTCATTTCTTGAATTTATACCAACTATCATTCCCTCATAAACATCTACACCTGCTCCAATTAAAAGTTCTCCTCTTTCTTGTGCATTATATAATCCATAAGTTACAGAAGTTCCTTGTTCAAATGCAACTAAAACACCTCTTGTTCTTGCCTGGATATCTCCTTTAAATGGCTCATAACTATCAAATATAGAGTTCATTGTTCCTTCACCTTTTGTATCTGTTAAGAATTCTGTTCTATATCCAATAATTCCACGTGCTGGTATTTTAAATTCAACTTTTGTATGGCCTGCTTCAGCTGGTTCCATGTTAACCATTTCGCCTTTACGTCTTCCAAGTTTTTCTATAACTGTTCCAATTGACTCATCTGGAACATTTACAACTAGACGTTCCATTGGCTCACATTTAACACCATCTATTTCTTTGAAAATAACTTTTGGGCGAGATACTAAAAGTTCAAATCCTTCTCTTCTCATTGTTTCAATAAGAACTGATAAATGAAGTTCGCCTCTTCCACAAACTTCAAAACTATCTGCTGAATCTGTTTCTTTAACTCTTAAACTAACATTTCTTTCAAGCTCTTTAAATAATCTATCTCTAATATGACGAGATGTAATATATTGTCCTTCTTTTCCTGCAAAAGGTCCATTATTTACACTAAATGTCATTGAAACTGTTGGCTCGTCTATATCTACAAAGTCTATTTTTTCTGGATTATTTAAATCACATATTGTTTCTCCAATATTAATGTCTGCAATTCCTGATAGTGCAACTATATCTCCAGCTGTAGCTTCTTCTACTTCAGTTCTTTTTAAACCTTGATATGTAAATAATTTTGCAATTTTTCCTTGAGCATTTTTGTCTTTTTTGCAAATTGCGATTGGCATTCCAGCTTTTACTATCCCTCTTTCAATTCTACCAACTGCTATTCTTCCTAAATAATCATCATAGTCTATGTTTGATACAAGCATTTGTGCAGGTCCATCTATTTCACAATTTGGTGCATCTATATATTTTATAATTGTATCAAAAATGCAGTTTACATTATCTGATTCTTCATCTAAGCTCATTTTAGCAATTCCATTTTTAGCTGATGCGTATATTACAGGGAAATCTAATTGGTCGTCATTTGCATTAAGTTCTATAAATAACTCTAAAACTTGATCTACAACTTTTGCTGGATTTGAGCCTGGTCTATCTATTTTATTTATTACTACTATTGGTTTCAAGTTTAATGCTAAAGATTTCTTTAAAACTTCTCTTGTTTGAGGCATTGGTCCTTCAAAAGCGTCAACAAGAAGTAAAACTCCATCTACTGTTTTAAGTACACGTTCTACTTCTCCACCAAAGTCTGCATGTCCTGGTGTATCTACTATATTTATTTTTATATCATTGTACATTACTGATGTATTTTTTGAAAGTATTGTTATTCCTCTTTCTTTTTCCAAATCATTTGAATCCATTACACGTTCTGCAACTTGTTCATTTTCTCTAAATATATGGCTTTGTTTTAAAAGGCAATCTACAAGTGTTGTCTTTCCATGATCTACGTGTGCAATTATTGCTATATTTCTTATTTTTTCATTTTTCATTTCATTTACTCCTTTTTCTTGCCAAAAGGGACGGGGGATTTTGGCAATTTTATGACAAAATTTTTGGGTCAATTTTTTTCGGCTAACATTGACCCTCTTTTTATTGCCAAAATTTTCCGTCCCTTTTGGCAATCCTTCTTGTTACATTTCCTCTATATATTCGTCAGATGTACCTTCTAATTCTCTTATAGAAAGCTCTATTCTTTGTTCTTCTATGTTCATTCCAATTATTTTCGCATTTACATGTTGATTTTGTTTTAAAACTTCTTCCGGTTTTGCTATTTTCTTTTCAGAAATTTGAGATATATGTATCAACCCTTCAACTCCAGGTTCTAATTCCGCAAAAGCTCCGAATGTCATAACTTTTGCAATTCTTACCTTTACAACATCTCCTACATGATATTTTTCCTGAGCTTTATTCCATGGATTTGGCCCCTTATCTCCATATCCAAGTTTTATACGTTTGTTTTCTTTATCAAGTTCAATTACACTAACTTTTATTTCTTGACCTTGTGATAAAATATCATTTACATTTGCATTTCTATCCCATGAAAGCTCAGATACATGAAGCAAGCCTTGAACTACTCCTAAATCTACAAATGCACCGTAAGAGCTTATGCTTGCAACTGTTCCTGTGTATTCTTTTCCAACTTCGCATGTAGACCAAAATTCATCTTGTTTTGCTTTTTTCTCTTCATCTAAAACACTACGAATTGAACCAATAGCTTTATTTGTTTTTGAATCATATTCTGTAATTCTAAATTTTACTTTTTTTCCAACATATGTAGCTGGTTCCTCTCCTCTTGGAACTCCAGACAAAGATAGTGGAATAAATATTCTTGCTCCATTTACAGTTGCAACTAATCCTTTTTCGCTTGCTTGCTCAATTTTTGCTTCTATAACTTGTTTTTCATCAAATATTTTTTTTATCTTTTCTTTTTGAGCTCTTTGTTTCACTCTTTTATATGATAAAAGCACATTTCCTGTTCCATCATTTAATTTTAAAATATCTGCTGTAATTTCATCTCCTGCTTTAAATTCATCTGCTGGATTTGCATTTTCATCATCGCTATATTCTTTTTTAGGGATAATTCCATCTGCTTTATAGCCAATATCTACAAATATTTCTCCTTGTGATGTTATGCTTATTATTTTTCCTGTTACTGTTTTTTCTAATTTTGTTTCTTTTAAAGACTCTTCATATAATTCTTCAAAAGACATTTCATTTTCATTTTCCATACTTTCACCTTTTTTACATTTTTTAACTATTTTATTATATATCAAGTTAAAGAAGTTGTCAACATAATTTAAATAATTTCTGATGCATTTGGGGACTTAAGCAAATCCATCACCTATTAACCGTTAAAATTATTGCAACTGTTTGAACTATAAATAAATTAATTATATTTGATGTAAGTAAATTATTTGTTGCTTCTACTACTCCATAAATTTCATTTTCTTCTTTTTTATGTTTTCTTTGTGCTTCAAAAAATGCAATAAGTTCTGGAATACTTGTAATAAAGCCAAGTAAAATTCCAACCATAAACTGTGGAACATTAAATATTCTGCATAAATTTTCAATAGAATTTCCAAGTAGTTCCCCTACTATAAACAATGTAACTGCTGTTACTATTAATACCAAAACATATTTTACAGCTATAATTTTATTTTGTCTTTCTATATTTGTTTTCTCTTCTTTGTTTTCTTCTTCATTTGTTATATACATTTTATGAACATTATTGTTTAAAAATCTAAAAAAAGCATACAATATTATGAATAACGGAACTATATTAATATTTAATTCAATTTTTATAATTAGTATTGCTATTGGAATTACAATTGTTGCAATTACTAACATTATATCTGTTATTATTGCCTTGTTTTTAAGTTTATGTGTGTTTTTATTTAATACTATTGCTGCTAAATATTGTATCAAATTTATTACATTTGAACTTAAAATATTGTATATACTTGCCCCGTGGCAAGCCCCTTAATGATGATGTACTTATTGTTAAAAGTTCAGGAACAGATGTTGCAAAGCCTGCAACATTACCTATTGTTTTTGCTTTAAGTTTTAAATTTTCAGCAAGTTTTCTTAGTGCTTCAACTAATACGTATTTTGATATTATTACTATTACAATAGAATACAATATAAATTTTATAATTTCGAATAGCAATTTGTTTTCCTCCATGCAAAATTATTTGTTATTTATTGTTTCCATTGTTCATATTTTTAGTCAAAAAATGAGAAATGGGAACCGTCCCCATTTCTCATTTCTCATTTCTCAACAAGTGAAAAAATATTTTCCATTATTTCATTTGTTGCTTTTGCTAATGCCTCTTGATCATTTTTATCATAAGAGCTAAAATCAAGTGGTTTTCCGTATTTTATTTTTAGTTTACAAAATTTCTTCATTGTTCCAGATATTCCAATTGGTATAACTTTTGCACCTGTTCTTATAGCAAAAAATGCTGCTCCGTCTTTTACTTTTTCACCTTTCTCTATTCCATTTCTTGTTCCTTCAGGAAATAGAGCTATACATTCTCCATTTTTCAAATGTTTTAAAGAAGCTTTTATTGCATTTATATCATTGTCATCTTTTTTTACAGGAATTACTTCAAATACCCATCCCATAAATGCCAAGAATTTGTGTCTATATAGTGAAGCTTTTGCTAAGAAAAATGTTTCTCTTTTTGCTGTTACTCTAATTAAAGGTGCATCTAAATAGCTTCTGTGGTTTCCACAAAAAACAAGTGCTCCTTCTTTTGGTATGTTTTCCCTTCCTTCAACTTTTATTCTATGTACTATAACATAATAAATCCATATTGAAAATTCAACAAATTTCTTAAATCCTGCTTTTATTATTTTCCTCATCTTTATATTATCTCCTTTATATATACAAATTATCATTTATTTTTTCAAACTTATTTCATTCATTTTTGTCAAATTTCTTTCTTTTTTCTTCTATAATTTCTTTAACTCTTTTTGCAACTTCATCAATAGAAAGCTTTGTTGTATCTACATATATAGCATCTTCTGCAATTTTTAAAGCTCCTATTTCTTTTTCTTTATCATTTTTATCTCTTATTTGTATATTTTTTAAAACTTCGTCGTACGAAATTTCCATGCCTTTTTGAATCATTTCTTCATATCTTCTTCTTGCTCTTTCATTTTCATCTGCATCTAAATAAATTTTTACATCTGCATTTGGAAATACATAAGTTGTAATATCTCTTCCTTCCATTATAACGTCTTTTCCCTTTGCTAAATTTCTTTGTACATCAACCATTGCAAAACGTACTTCTTTTATACTAGATACCTGTGATACTATTTGAGATACTTCCCTGCTTCTTATTTGTTTTGTTACATCTTCATTATTTAAGAAAATAGTTTGCTCTCCATTCTCGTTTTTCATATCTATATGAATGTTTGGAAGATTTTCAATGATTTTGTATTTTTCCTCAATTTTAATATTATTTTTTATCGTATATAAAGCAACACATCTATATGTTGCTCCTGTATCAATATTAATTAGTCCCATATCTTTTGAAATAATTTTTGTTATAGTTCCTTTACCTGTTCCTGCAGGTCCATCTATTGCAACTATAAAAGACATATTTATTCCTCCTTTTTGAGAAATGTGAGAAATGGGGACGGTTCCGATTTCTCAACCATTTCTCACCAGATACCCCAAAAGGGACAGATTCCCCACTTGGACCAGATACCCCACTAGGAAACGTCCCTAATGAGGCATTTCGATTGTTTTGGCTATTATTGTTATTTTTTCTATATTCATTGTTGTTAATTTTTCTATTTCTTTAACACAGGTTTTCTTAAAGTTGTTAACTTCTGTTATTACGTTGAATCCATATAAAAGAGCTAATTCTATATATATTGAAGGTCCCTCTCCGCAAGTTTTCAACTCTTGTACGAATTACTCTTGAAATTCCTTCTTGTTTTTTTGCCAGAAGTTCAACTATTTGTCTAAAGACTGTATCTGCAATTGTAAAATTTCCTAAATAGCTAAATGTTGGTCTTATTATTGATTTTTCTGATATGTATGGTTTATTTCCGCTTCCATTTGATTTAAATATTTGAAGTGGATCCAATATAAATCCTGAAAATTCTTTTTTTATTTCAAATGTTGGAACTGGTATTACATGCTTTCCTTCTGTAACACGTATATGCCTTGCCGTTTTCATTTCTCTTTCTGTTGCAACATCTTGTATGTATACAGTTTTTTCTATTTTTGGTAGTCCCAAATTCTGTGCAATTTTTTCTACCATGGAATCTGATGTTCCTAAGATTAGTATTGATTCTGGTTTATATTTTTTTATTGCCTTTATCATTTCTTTTCTATCTTTTTCGTCTATAAATACAGCATGTCTAACTGTTTCTATTTTTGTTGGTGCTTTTTTTGCAGATTCTCCTGCTACTACTTCATTTTCATTTATAAGAAGCCCATCGTCTATTATGTAAGATATATTATTTTGGCCGGCTACCATTTGAGCCCTGTAACTTTTTCCTGTTCCAGATGGTCCAACAAAAGCAAAAACTCTTATTTTATCCATTTTTTATTTTTCTCCTTTTTTAATGTATATAATATATATCACAAGCATTCATTCTTTTCAAATGCTGACATTCTTTATAATTATGATATTCCATTATCAATTTCAAATATTCATCTCTCTCGAATCCTTCATTTACCCATACAATAATTCCATTTTCTACATTTTTATTTTGAAGTATTTCTTCTATTTTTTCTTTGTTTGCATCTTTTATATCTAAAATATAAGATTCATCAATTCTTGCAAATAAATATATATCATCTAGAAATCTATTTTGATTTGTATTAAATAAATATATTGTTGGAATGCTGTGATATTGCTCATCAAATTGCTTTACTATTTCTTCATGTTGTAAATACAAATTGTTTATATTTGCTTTTGTAAATATTGGCATTAGTAAAATAAATGCAAGTATAATTGTAAATATTATTTCTACTGACTCCTTAACAAATACTTTATTTATAATTCTGCAGAGTTCATAAATTACAAATATAAATATAAAAGGACATACTGGTATTATATATCTAATTTCCATATATGGTGATACTAATGCTACTACAATAAAATATATAATTGCTGGCATTGTAATTAATAAAAGTTCTGTATTTTCAAGTCTTAATGTTATTTTTCTATTTTTTATTAGTTTAAATATTATTAAAATGCTTAATGCTATAAGCATTATCCACAAAGTACCATTAAATATGTTTATATCTGCTATATATACATACCTAGCAAAACTTTCTAACATTTTACTTGCTTGTGACAGACTATCCAGTGCTCCTTGGCCTCTATACCCCATAAATATATGTTGAATTGAATATGGAAATATTATTAGAGACATTATTGCAGCAATACCCATTGTAGCTATATATTTTAATATATTCTTATATTGTTTCTTTCTTATATAATTTATACAATACAAGATTGCTATTACAAATATGTATAATACATTATAATAGTGTGTAAGTGATGAAACAAGCGCTAATGTTCCCATAGCAATATAATTTTTTACATCTATTTTGTCTTTTCTAAAGTTTATTAAATGTATATATGCTATTGCAAGTAAGAGTAAAGCATTTAATGCATACATTCTTATATACATTACACTTTCTAAACTTGCTAATACTAGCCCATTTACAAAACATATTGCTAGTGATAATTTTGTATTTTTAGTTATTTTTTCTAATATTTTATAAACTAATATATTTGATAAAACTAATATTATAATATTTAATATTATTCCTGGCCATTTTGAAAATTTATCTATGTTTAAGTTATATGCAAGTCTTAGCAACAAATAATAAAATGGTGGATGAACATCATTTTTTTGGTTCTCATATACTGGTTTAAAATCAAATTGTTCGTCTTCATTTACTGAAATGTAATCTTCATAATATTCTTTTGTATGCCATGTGTTATAAAAATCTTCATTTTGTGAAATTTCTATTTTATCATAATTAGTTAGTCCAATTGAGTAAGCCTCATCCATATGTATATATGTCTTTTTACACCCTAAAAAAACATATACTATTATTTGTATAATTAAAATTACTATTAATGCAATTCTCTCTTTTTTTATTTTCATTTATATAATCCTCTTTTTATTTTTTTGTATTATATCATTATGCTAAAAAAATGTCCATAATTGCATTGGTTTTTTATGAATATTCTGTAATAAGAAAAGGGGACGGTTCAGAATTCTTAAAAAGGGGACACACACCAAAATAATAATTTTGATTCAAATTATTATTTTGCTGTGTGTCTCCTTTTGTACCTAGCAAAGATCACTTCCATTCCTCAGGAATATCATTATAATTGTCTAATAAAGTACATCCTAGGAAACAACCAACTCCACTACGTCCATAATTCCATAGTTCCGGTGCCTCTCCAGTTAACCTCTCACATTCTGAAAAAGCATAATCAAAAGATTCAACGTTAAAGAAGTTATACTCATCTGGATTAGCAATTTTTCTTAGATTTTTACATTTACTCAAATTAATTTTTTTTATTCCTGTTTCTCCCCATTGTATAATTTCTAAGATTTTATCTATCTCAACATAATTCTCTGTATGAACAGTAGTTCCTAAATTTGGATCATAGCTAGAGCTCAACTCTACTAGTGCATCAGTAGAAACTCTTTCTATGCTTCCTAAGATTGTAACTGTATAGTCTTTATTCTTTGTTTCATAACAATGTTTAAACCCATAAGGGGCTCTGGCCGAAGCTAGTTTCAGCTTACCTATGTTTGCAATTTTAACTTTATTTTTTATATAACCAGTTTCATATCCTGCATTTGTAGTACCATCTCCCCAATCAATTTTACAATATTCATTACTAGAAATAGGCAAAATAACATTTCCATTTTCTCCTGAATTTACCAGAATTTTCATAGGTGTTGCAGTTACTACTTCGGCTTCCCATGGATCTTCAGATTTTATTTTCAAAAAATAAATATTATTATTATATTCAATTGATATATCAGATATCGGCCTAATAGTTGTGCTAGCATCTAATATTGGTTCTACATTTTTAAATTTGTTATTGCTATCATCCCAATATACATTTTTTCCTTTTGAAATATATTCTTTTAATTTTTCTAAATCTGACCTCTCTTCACCTACGTTTCCTTCTATATCTATAGAAAATGTATAACCATCTACAATTACCTTCATCGGAAAACTGTTATTTACTTCTGTTCCTTCATCTTTTATTTTTTCTAAATTTGCTTTTAATAAAGTTTCATCTATTTTACCATCATTTCCATGACTTCCGTAATACTTCTAATTTTACTCTTTCATCTGCCGATTTAAATATTGATTGTTCTTTTGCATCTTTTGCCTTTGTTATTATGCCGTTATCTCCTAACACTAAACTTATACTAATTCCTGCTAAGATAATCAGAACAATGATTGTGACAACTAGAGCAACTAATGTTATTGCATTTTCATTATTTTTAATATTATTTCTAGTAAGTTTTTTATTTGTTTTTGCTTTTTCTTTCAATTTTTTTCTCCTCCTTAGTTTTTTATTTTTAATTTTGCTTAATGTTTTTCCTTATTAATTTAACTTTTTCATCACATAAAACATGTACACTATATTACAGGCAATATTCTTTATTTGTCCTTTTAGGAAATAGTATTAATTTGTATATAGTACATGTTTTTGCTAGTTCAAAATTAATTTTTCTATATTATAGTATCAAATGTCTTTATTTTTTTCAATAGTTTTTTCATTTTTTATAATCAATTGGTTTTTATCATTAAATTTTTCCCTTTTTATTTTAAAATATTGATTTTAGGCTTCTTTATGATATAATATCACTGTAAGATAATAATAGGAGGATTTTAATGGATAATATGAAAAATACTGATTTATCTATAAAAAATACAACTAGAGATCAAAGAAAAGAAATAGTTAAAAATGCTCTTGCAATTTCTATAACTGGCAGTGATTTTCCAAGTGATAAAGCTCTAGAAATTGTAAAAGAATATGTTGATGGGAACCTTGAAATAGAAGAAGTTCAAAAAAAGATTTTGTCTCTTTATAAAAAGGATGGTGATAATTAATGAAAGATCCTTATATTCAAGAAAATGGTACTTTAAAAAACAAACTAGGAATTAGTGATTATGATACATTAAATCTTGCCGAAAAAGATATTACATTCTCAAAATTTCTTGATATTGAAAAAGCTTTTGGTTCAAAATTTGATATTGAGTATTTGAAGAAAATAAATAAATATATCTTTGACGATATTTTTGATTGGGCAGGAAGTTTTAGAACTGTTCCTATTTATAAAGAAGAAATTGTTATACCAAGGCTTAGTCTTAACTATGCTGAACCAAAAAATATAGTAAAAGAGTTAACTAAATGTTTAAATAAAATTAATTCTATAAAATGGGAGACTTTATCTTTAGATGAAAAAGCTAAAGTTTTTACTGAATGTCTTTCCGAGTTATGGTTAATTCATCCTTTTAGAGATGGGAATACTAGAACTGTCTTGACTTTTGCTAAGCAATTTTCTAAGGAACATGATTTTCCAATGGATTTAGGTGGTCTGCTTGATAATTTGTCAAGAAAACATGATGAAAATGGTAAAACAACTCAATTTAGTATTAGGGATAAATTTGTTTTAGCTTGTATTCCAAAGGAGTTTTCTCCAGAGCCTGAACACTTAACAGCTTTAATACATAAAGCAATTGTTGATGGAACTTCTAAAAAAATAGAAGATTTAAGCAAAAATTTATCATCTGATATTGGTGAGGAAAGGTGAGAAAATTGGACGGTTCGGAATTCTCATTTCGAACCGTCCCTTTTCTCATTTTTTAATTTACCTCATTTATTTTTATATCACGAACGTGATCTATTTTCTCCCATTTTGTATCTCTTACAAATAAACATTTAAAGTTAATTAGTAACCATGAACCTAAAAATAATGGATAAAACACTAGTCCTTTAATCATGGGTTTTATAGGCTTTTTATCTAACACCATTATAAGAAGTGCTGTTAATATTGGCAATATAAATGTTGGTATTAAATATCTTAATAAATTTATAATTAGGTCTACTTCCGTCATTCCTTTTCCAAAATACATTATAAAATTAATTAATAATAGTACTAATGTTATTATAAACATTGGTATACTTCCAAGAATGTAAAGCAATCCATCAAAATTCATTACTGTCTTTTTTTCTTTTACAGCTAAAGCTAGAAGTCCAGTATATTCTTTCATACATTGAATATGTCCTACTGTCCATCTACTTCTTTGTGACCAACTTTGTTTAAACCCTGTTGGCTGTTCATCATAAACAATTGCATCTGTTGCCCATCCAAGTCTTCTTCCTTCTATTATATTTTTTAAAGAAAACTCAATATCTTCTGTAAGTGTTTTTGTATCCCATCCTGTTGGTTTAACAACATCAAACTTAACCATAAATCCAGTTCCATTAAGCAGTGGTGATAGGCCAAGATTATATCTTGCCAAATGGTAAAAGCGATTCATTGTCCAATAAAATATTGCATAACCTGCTGTTATCCAGTTATCTGCTGGATTTTTTATATCTCTATATCCTTGTACTACAGTTTCTCCTTGACAAAGCTTTTTGTTCATTGCTGTTAAGAAATTAACATCAACAATATTATCTGCATCAAAAATGCAAAATGCATCATAAGGAGCATTTTCTTCTATTTTTTGTGCTAAAAACCATTGCAAAGCATACCCTTTTGTCTTTTTAGTATCGTCAAATCTTTCATAAACTATTGCTCCTGCTTCTTTTGCAACTTTTGCTGTATTATCTGTACAGTTATCTGCAATTACATATATATCATACAATTCTTTTGGATAATTTTGATTTTTTAAACTTTCTATTAAATTGCGTACAACAGCTTCTTCATTATGTGCAGGTATTATTGCCATAAATCTATTTTGCTTGTCTTCAATTATTGGCTTGTCTTTTAATTTTATTAATGAACATATACTAACTACTAATTGGTATAGCCAAAATATTGTTATAATCCACACCAAAGCCTGTTGTAATATATATAAATATTCCATCATTTTCTCCTTTTAGTTACTAATAATATTTTATTCTTCTACTTCTTCTTTATTCCCTACTTCTAAATCTTTCATACTTAAGTTTATTCTTCCTTGTGAATCTATATCTGTAACTTTAACTGTTACTTCATCTCCAACAGATAGAACGTCTTCTACTTTTTCTACTCTCTTGCTTGAAATTTTAGAAATATGAAGTAATCCTTCTTTTCCTGCTGCTACCTCTACAAATGCGCCAAAGCTTGTAATTCTTGTAACAACACCATCATAAATTTGTCCAGCTTCAATTTCTCGAGTTATATTTTCAATCATCTTTTTAGCCTTTGCTGCATCTTGTCCTTCTGTTGCATATATGCAAACAGATCCATCCTCTTCAATATCTATTTTTACGCCTTTTGCTTCTTCGATTATTTTGTTAATCATTTTTCCACCAGGTCCGATTACATCTTTAATTTTATCTACTGGTATATTCATCATTTCAATTCTTGGTGCATATTTTGATATTTCTTTTCTAGGTTCAGAAATTACTGGTAACATTATATTGTCTAATATATAGTCTCTTGCAACTTTTGTTCTTTCAAATGCTTGCTCAATAATATCATAAGTTAATCCATCACATTTGATATCAACTTGTATTGCTGTAATTCCTTCTTTAGTTCCACCTACCTTAAAGTCCATATCTCCAAAGAAATCTTCTATTCCTTGAATATCTGTAAGCATTATATAATTATCTGGATTTTCTTTATCTGTAACAAGTCCTGTTGAAATTCCAGCTACTGGTCTTTTTATTGGTACACCTGCATCCATAAGTGCTAATGTACTACCACAAATACTTGCTTGTGATGTTGATCCATTTGAAGATAATATTTCTGATACAACACGTATTGTATATGGGAACTCTTCTTCTGATGGAATTACTGGAACTAGCGCTTTTTCTGCTAAAGCACCATGTCCTATTTCTCTTCTTCCAGGTCCACGAGATGGTCTTGCTTCTCCTACTGAATATGATGGGAAGTTATATTGATGCATATAACGTTTTCCTGTTTCTTCATCTACACCATCTAGCATTTGCTCTTCACTTTTTGTTCCAAGTGTTACAATTGACATTGCTTGTGTTTGTCCACGAGTAAATATGGCACTACCATGTACTCTTGGTAAAACTGCAACTTCACATGAAAGTGGACGAAGTTCATCTATTTTTCTTCCATCTGGACGTTTTTTCTCTTTTAGAATCATTTCTCTAACACATTCTTTTTCTAAGTCATGTACTGTGTCTGCTATATCTTGTTTACGTTCTTCTCCTGCTTCTTCTCCATATTTTTCTACTACATATGCTGTAATATCTTCTGTTATTTTTTCAATATTACTATCACGAGTTTCTTTATCTGGAGCCTGTACATCCTGGTACATTCTATCTTTAAAAGCAGTTCTTAATTCTTCATAAAACTCTGGTTCAACTCCAAAATGTTTATATTCAAATTTTGGCTTTCCGCAATCTGCTTGAATGTCTCTAATAAAGCTACATAGTTTTTTAATTTCAACATGAGCTTCTTTAATAGCTCTTAGCATTTCTGCATTTGGAAGTTCATCTGCACCTGCTTCTATCATTGTTATTTTTTGCTCTGTTCCAGCTAAAGTTAATGTTAATTTTGATTTTTCTCTTTGTTCTACTGTTGGGTTAATAATAACCTGTCCATCTACATAACCTACTGCTACTGCTGCTGTTGGTCCACCAAATGGGATATCTGATATTGCTAAAGCTGCTGCAGATCCAATCATAGCGCAAACCTCTGGTGAGTTATCTTGCTCTACTGATAATACTGTTGCAACAACACATACATCATTTCTAAAATCTTTTGGGAATAATGGACGAAGTGGTCTATCTATTGCTCTTGATGTAAGTATTGCTTTATCTGCTGGTTTTCCCTCTCTTTTTGTAAAGCTTCCTGGAATTTTTCCAACTGCGTATAATTTTTCTTCATAATCTACTGATAATGGAAAGAAATCTATTCCATCTCTTGGTTCTTTTGATGCTGTAACATTTACCATTACAACAGTATCTCCATAGCGTACCATAACGCTTCCATTTGCAAGTTCTGCAATCTTGCCTGTTTCAATTGTTAGCTTTCTTCCTGCTAACTCCGTTGAGTAAGTTTTAAACATAAAAATTTCTCCTTCCGGCTTTTAGCCTATTATATTTATTTTAAACCAACACTCTTCATCTTAGTGTAACCTCTATAATGTAGTATTCTGTTTTGCTATTATATATTATTTTTAATACTATATTATACAAGCTACTTCTAAGTTTAAAGTATTGATTAAAATATCAAAAATTAATACTAAAAGTAGGACGTTTTACTTAAATTGCAAAACGTCCTGCTATATTTTATTTTCTTAATCCTAATTTTTCAACGATATCTCTGTATCTTTGAACATCCTTATCACTTAAGTATTTTAAAAGACTACGTCTTGCTCCTACCATTTTTAGAAGACCTCTTCTTGAATGGTTGTCTTTTTTGTGTACTTTTAAGTGTTCTGTTAATTCATTAATTCTTTCTGTTAAAAGAGCTATTTGAACTTCTGGTGAACCAGTATCTTTCTCATCTCTTTTATAAGTATTAATAATTTCTTGTTTTCTTTCTTTTGTCATAATTACACCTCCTACATTTTTATTTGCCTTAAACTGGGTTAAAGCTGGTGCTATTTTTTTGCTTAAACTAAGTATAAGGTAAGTTTTTAACACTAATATATTACCATATTATGTACTAAAATGCAAGAGTTTTGTGAAATTTTCTTGCTTTTGATTTTATGTTTATTGTTTCTGTTTTCGAGTTTACACAGTTAACTTTTCAAGCTACTTCAGTGGGTCTGCCAAAATTTCCCGTCCCCAATGGCAGTTTTTCAATTGACCAGCATTGTTTTTTTTTCGATTATACTTTATAATATATGTATAAATCATTTGCAGAAGGAGGTAAAACTATGATTATGGATTTGCCTAAAAATTATTTAGGAAATGGCCGCGATATTTTTGTAGAGAATAACATTCTCAAAATTCACAAAAATGTCCCCTTTCGGAAATTGGTTTATGAGCTTACTTATGAGCTCAAAGGTGGAAAACACAAATGCCTTTATTGTAACAGTATAATTTCTAACAATAAAGCTAGTCTTGATCACCTATATCCACAAGATTTTGGAGGTCCTACTATTACAAATAACTTGCTTCCCTGTTGTCTAAAATGCAATAATGAAAAGTCTAATATGACTGCTAAAGAATACAAAAATTTTCTAGTTGCAAAAAAAATAGGACAACAAAAAGGTTATTTAAAAACTTTGCAAAAAAGAAAGGATAATCTAAGAATTTCCAATCGGTATCAGATTCCAGATGAGTGGCTTTGTGAATACGGTATATCTAATATTTTAGTACTTATGCAGCTTGATAATCCTGAAAGCTACAGCAAATATCATAAAGTAAGAGATTTCTATAAGAAATATGGTTATTTTCAAAAGCCTATTTTACTAGATAGAAATGGTTTCTTACTTGACGGATTTTATACTGTGCTTTATGCAAAAAAACATAAAATACCATTTTTAAAAGCAATTAAGTTGGATAATGTTGAGGTCTTTTTCTAAAGTCAAAATTTGTCAAAAGGAGAAGAAGATTATTTTGAATCTTCCTCTCCTTTAATTCACTTTGTAAGAAGCTGTATTAACACATACTTAATATTTTGGTGTGTGTCCCCAAATTAACAACATTATTTGGGTGTGTGTCCCCAAATTAACAAATTTTTAATGCTTCAAAACTTTCTTTTGCAGTTTTTAATAGTTCTTCATATTTTGCAAGTTTTGCTTTTTCTTCATCCACTTTTGCTTTAGGTGCTTTCGAAATAAATCCTTGGTTTGAAAGCATTTTAGTTGCTCTTTCAACTTCTCCTGTTAATCTCTTTATTTCTTCTTCAAGTCTTTGTTTTTCAGCTTCTTTATCTATTAAATCTCCAAGTGGAATTATAACTTCTGCATCTTCAACTACTATTGATGTAACATTTTCCATTTCTTCCTTTTTATCTGAAACTGTTATTTTCTCAGCAAATCCTAGTTTTTTTATCATTGCTTCAGATTCGCTAACCATATCATTTAAGTTTTTAGTTACAAATATTAGCTCAGATTTTTTTGATGGGTGTATATTTTGTGTTGTTCTTAAATTTCTTATACCTACAATAATTTCTTTAAGTTCTTCTATTTGTTTTTCTTCTTTTTCGAAGTTCCAGCTTTCTTTATATTTTGGCCAGTCTGCAATCATTATGCTTTCATTTTGTTGATATAATTTTCCAAATATTTCTTCAGTCATAAATGGCATAACTGGATGTAATAGTTTTAATGCATTTGTTAAAACTTTATTTAATGTCCATAAGCAAGCATCTTTGTTTTGTGATTTTTCATCATATAGACGTGGTTTTACCATTTCAATATACCAATCGCAAAATTCATTCCAAATAAAGTCATAAACTTTTTGAAGTGCAACACCTATGTCATAGTTTTCTAAGTTTGTAGTTATTTCCTTTGTAATATTATTTAATTTTGATAATATCCATTTGTCTTCATAAGCTAAATTAGCTGGTAATTCTTTAGCTTCCATGAAATCTTTATCTATATCTTGAGGAATATTTCCAAGTACAAATTTTGATGCATTCCATAATTTATTTGCAAAATTAGATGCTAAATCTAATTTTTCTGGCATATATCTAATATCATTTCCAGCAGATATTCCATAAATAAGAGAAAAACGTAAGGCATCTGCTCCATACTCGTCAATAATTTCAAGTGGATCTATTCCATTTCCCAAACTCTTTGACATTTTTCTGCCTAAAGAATCTCTTACAATTCCATGTATTAAAACATCTTTAAAAGGTGCTTTGCCTGTATGTTTTATAGCAGAAAATATCATTCTTGCAACCCAGAAGAATATAATATCATATCCTGTAACTAATGTTGATGTTGGATAAAAATAATCTAAATCTTCTGTATTATTTGGCCAGCCTAAAGTTGAAAATGGCCATAATGCTGATGAAAACCAAGTATCTAAAGTGTCTTCATCTTGATGAACATGAGTACTTCCACATTTATTACATTTTTCTGGCTTATCTTCTTTAACCATTATATTATGGCAGTCTTCGCAGTAATATGCTGGTATTCTATGTCCCCACCAAAGTTGTCTTGAAATACACCAATCTTTAACATTTTCCATCCATGAAAAATATGTTTTATCATATTTTGATGGTACAAATCTAACTTCTCCATTTCTTACTGCCTCATTTGCAGGTTTTGCTAAAGGTTCCATTTTTACAAACCATTGCTCTGAAATGTGTGGTTCTATTGTATTATGGCATCTATAACATTTTCCAACATTGTGCACGTAATCTTCAATTTTAACTAGAGCTCCTATTTCATCTAATTTTTCTACTATTTTTGCTCTTGCTTCTAACAAATCCATTCCTTTATATTCTGGAACTAAATCTCCCATTTTAAAGTTTTCATCAAAAACTTCTATAATTTCTAAGCCATGTTTTTCTGCTGCAGCATAATCGTTTGGATCGTGTGCTGGAGTTAATTTAACTGCGCCTGTTCCAAATTCTTTTTCAACAAACTCATCTGCAATAATTGGTATTTCTTTATTCATTATTGGAAGTATAACTGTTTTTCCAACTAAATCAGTATATCTTTCATCATCAGGATGAACTGCAACACCGGTATCTCCAAGCATTGTTTCTGGTCTTGTTGTTGCAACTATAATATATCTATCTTCGTCTTTAACTTTATAACGAATGTGCCATAAATGTGTTGGTTCTTCTTCATATTCTACCTCTGCATCTGATATAGATGTATTACAGTTTGGGCACCAGTTTATCATTCTTTTTCCTCTATAAATTAGTCCTTCATTATAAAGGTTAATAAACACTTGCTTTACAGCCTCAGATAGTCCTTCATCCATTGTAAAGCGTTCTCTTGTCCAATCACATGAGCATCCTAACTTTTTAATTTGATTTACAATAGCTGAGCCATATTCTTTTTTCCAATCCCATGCTCTTTCTAAAAAGCCATCTCTACCAATATCTTCTTTGGTAATTCCTGCTTCTTTCATTTTTGCAACTATCTTGGCTTCTGTTGCAATTGCAGCATGGTCTGTTCCTGGAAGCCACAAAGCATTATAGCCTTGCATCCTTTTAAATCTTATTAAAATATCTTGAATTGTGTCATCTAAAGCATGACCCATGTGTAATTTTCCAGTGATGTTTGGTGGTGGAATAACTATTGTATAAGGCTCTTTTTCCTTATCTACTTTTGGTGTAAAATATCCTTTTTCCTCCCATTTTTCATATATTTTGTCTTCAAAGTTTTTTGGATTATACTTTCCTTCAAGTTCATGTTTTTCGTACATAATTTTTCATTCCTTTCATCAAACCGAACCTAAGATTTTCTAGCACATGAAAATCTTAAGAAAATCTAAGATTCGCCATATTTATCTTCTATGACAAAATCGTCTACTAGACGATTTTGTCTAGAATATAAACAAAAACTCGCCCCTTAAAATAAGGGCGAGTATAAATTTCTCACGGTACCACCTTAATTAACAAATTTTAATTAATTTGTTATCTTAGTTAGCTTTATAACGTAAGCAAAACGAATATAACTACTTTTTATTTTCGCTATATCAACTCCAAAGCTACCTTCTGTTTCCTTTTCTATAAGAAGCTTTCAGCCACTGACTTCTTTTCTCTGTAATAGCAAGTTAAAACATACTCCTCTTTTTCTTTGTTTTTACTATCATGCAATAGATTATACAATACTATTTGCTTTTTGACAAGTGTTTTTTGTTTTTTTCTATCAAATTCGGTCAATGGCGGTCAAGGCGGTCAAGGGGACGGGGATTTTTGACCGCAATTTTGTGCAATGTAAAATTAGTTATATGAAAAAAACATTTTAAACTATAGTCAAACTAACAACTTCTCCATTGACACAAAAATGAGAATTTGGAACCGTCCCCATTTCTCACTTTTGACCAAAGAAGATAACTAATGCTCCAATGATAGAAATTAAAAATCCTCCAATTTTAAACCACTTTGTTCCTTCATTTTTATCAAAAAAACTAAACCATTTTGTAGATAGTTTTCTTGCATCGTATAATGCTATAACTCCTAGCATTATTAATATTAGTCCAACTATTATTCCAATTATTTTTATTGTTTCCATTTCTTACATCCTTTTCTTAAAAAAACTCTACTGTATATTTGCATTCAAACTCTTTATTTGGTGGTAAATGTAATATATCTGTTTTTTGCCTAAATACTCCTGACCCATTTGAATTGTCAGGAAGTGTCATCCATGGACATACACAGATAAATGGTGCTTTTGGCTTTGACCATATTGCTAAATATGGAAAGTTTTCATAATAAAAGTTCATTATTGGTGCTTCCTTATTTTTCTTTTTTAGGCTTATTTTTTTTGATTTTATTCCTTTCATTATAACAGCATCATTTGCAAATGTTGATGTATCAAGTGGCAATATTTTTTTATTTAACATTTTATTCCTTGCATATTCTGTTCCAACTAAGCCATCTACCAAATATAGAAAATGTAGTTTTTCCTCTTCTTCTTCAAATTCTATAAAATAATTACCTTTTTCTAAATCTTCTAAATCTATTTTAAATGCCGGTTTCCCTCCAATGCCAAATGGCATGTCAATATCTCCGTCATTTATTACTTTATATATTGTTGTTAATCTATTTTCATCTGTCCTATAAGTAACGAACAAAGAAAACTCATAAGGAAATTTATCTATTAATTTTTTATCGCTTTTTAAAAGATAAGAATGGAAGTTTTCTAACTTACTTACAGGCTCAAATTCCATATCTTTTACAAAACCATCTATTTGCATCTCATAGTTTTTGCTATGCATAATGGTTTGATTTTTTTTGCATTTACCTACAGTTGGAAATAAAACTGTAAATTGCTTATTCCAGTAGATTCTTCCTTTTTCATCAAGACAATTTATTCCTTGATGAATTTTTTCTATCCCATCAACTTTTAAGCTAATAAGTTCTGCACCCTGTTTTGAAGTTAACATTTGAGTTGCCATAAGAAAGTTTCCCCTCCTTTTTACATTTTACACTAATATATTATTATTTTTTTATGTAAATGTCAAGAGTTTTTTCTATATTTCAATTATATGTTACTGTGCACACCTATACTTAAATATATATTTTTTTATAGAAAATCAATTGGAAATTATTGACATATAATATTTTAAATGCTATAATGGTTTTAGCAATTGCAAAAAAAGTATCTTTAAGATCATTGGAAAAAAACTCCGTATCTGTCGAATACGGAGTTTTTGCTACTTATGTAGTTCTTCAATAGTTTCTATTATAAAAATGATTGCTTCTACAATAATAGCAATTATCTTTAGTATAATCTTCAAAATCATTGGTTTTTACCTCCTTTCTTAAAGTTTTCCTTTATAAAGGAGGTTCTTATTATATTACATAAAATCTGAAAATATTGTCATAATTTGTAATATAGTTACATTTTCTATAGTTCTATTCTACTTTCAAACTTTTTATCTATTAATTTCTTTAATGGTTTATTTTTTTCAAGTTCTAATTTTGAATCTTCCTGTTCAATTTTTATTGCTAAATTTTGTACTAATTTTAAAGTAGGCATATCTTCAAAAAGATTTGCTATTTTAAATTCAGGTAAGCCATGTTGTTTTGTTCCAAAAAACTCTCCGCTTCCTCTTAGCTCTAAATCTTTTTCTGCAATTACAAATCCATCATTTGTATCTTGCATGATTTTCATTCTCTGTCTTATTTCATCACTTGAGCCTAAATATTTTAAAATACAATATGACTGATATTCTCCTCTTCCAACTCTTCCTCTTAATTGATGAAGTTGTGCAAGGCCAAATCTTTCTGCATTTTCAACGACCATAATACTTGCATTTGGCACATTTACACCAACTTCTATAACTGTTGTTGAAATTAGAATATCAATATTTCCATTTTTAAATTCATTCATAATTGCATCTTTTTCTTTAGGTCTCATTTTGCCATGTAGATATTCTACTCTATATTCTGAAAATGTTTTATTTTTATAAGTATCTGCCAATTCAATGACAGATTTTGCATATATTTCGTCATTTTCTTCAACTAATGGGCAAACAATATACACTTGCCTTCCTTCATCAATTTGTTTTTTTATAAATGTATTTACTCTTGATTCCATTCCTTTTGTTACTGCATATGTATCTATTTTTTTTCGATTTGGTGGAAGTTCATCTATTATTGAAATATCTAAATCTCCATATAATATTAATGCTAATGTTCTAGGAATTGGTGTTGCTGTCATAACAAGCACATCAGGGTTCTTACCTTTTTCTGCAATAATTCCTCTTTGCCTTACTCCGAAACGGTGCTGTTCATCTGTAACAACTAAACCTAAATTTTTAAATACAACTGATTCTTGCAACAAAGCATGTGTTCCAATTAAAATGTCAATTTCACCATTTTTTAATCTCTCCATCATTTGCTCTTTTTTCTTTTTTGTAACACTTCCTATAAGCAATTCACATTTTATATTAAATCTGTTTAAAATTGCTTCGAAACTTTCTAAATGCTGACTTGCAAGAATAGCTGTTGGTGCCATTATTGCAACTTGATATCCTGATTTTACAGCTTTATATGCAGCAATAATTGAAACTGCTGTTTTTCCGGGAGCCAACATCTCCTTGAAGTAATCTATTCATTGGCTTATCTTTTTCCATATCATTATCTATTTCTTCTAAAACCCTAAGTTGTGCCCTTGTTAATTTAAATGGTAATTCATTTATAACATCTGACATTTTTACATTTTTAGAAAAAGCGATTCCTGGCTCAGTTTTTGTATATTTATTTTTCAAACTAATAAGAGCGAGCTGCATACCTAAGAGTTCTTCAAATACTAGTCTTTTTCTAGCATTTTCAAAATCTTCAAATTCTTTTGGGAAATGAATATAATTTGTTGCAGTCTTTGCATCTAAAAGTTTATACTCATTTCTAATATATTCTGGCAAATTTTCTTCTATCAAATTTTCTTCATCTGCTATTTTTAAGCCATTTTCCATTACCTTCCTTAGTGATGTTTGATGAAGTCCAAAAGTTGCAGGATAAATTGGTATTATCTTACCTGTGTTTTTAGATTCTTCTGTTGTATCGAATACAGGAGAGTTTATTTCAATTTTTCCTCCTTTAATTGAAACTTTTCCATAAAATTTATATCTTTTTCCGACATAAAACATTTTCTTTAAGTAGCTTTGGTTATACCATACAAGAAGGCATGTCCCTGTTTCATCTCTTACCATAAGTTTGTAAATTGACATGTTTTTTCTAACTCTTTGCTCTACTACTTTTGTTACAGCAATAGCTTCAATTAAAGCCTCTTCTCCATCTACTAATGAAACTATCATTTTAGGCTTGCTTCTATCTTCATATTCTCTTGGATAATATGTAATTAAATCTTCAAGGGTATAAATTCCCAATTTATTTAAAAGTTGTGCTCTATTTGGTCCAACACCTTTTATATATTGGATCTCTCTTTCTAATCCTTGCATAATTTCTCCTCTTTTTTATTATTCTATCATTAATTGTTTAAATTTACAAGCACAGAAAAGACCTAGTGTAAACGGCACTAGGTCTTTATTTTATGATAGGCAACTTTTTTATATGTTACATCATACTAAAGATAAATATAATATAACATGTTTTCCAATATTTGTCAATAGATTTTATAAACTTTATACTAAAATATATTTTTCATATTTAATCTAAATTTTTCCTTTATATGATTTAATATAAAAATGCTTTTTTCTAAATTACTAACAGCTTCTTCATACTGTTGCACACTTATTTGAGCTTTTAAATCTGTAAGTTCTGTTTCAACCTTTTCTAGTTCATCATGCTCTATAAAAAAGGCTAGAATCTCATATCTTTCTTTCCATGTAGTCATTACTTCATCCATTTTTTCTTTAGATTCTTCTTCATCTGGCTCATCTTTCTCAAGGACCGCTTCTAAATCATCTAACTTTTCATCCATAACTTCCACAGATTTTTTTGTATAATTTTGTGCTATTGTATTAACTATAACTACACTTACAATTATAAAAGTGCAAATAATAATCTCTTTATGCATTATCTACTTTCCCTCTTTCTTTTGACAGAAAAAGTTGCCCTTTCCATCTAATGTTGCCAGCAAAGTTTCCTCTGGTTTCATTTTAAATTCTATTAATTTATTATTAAGCCAAGTATAGTCTTTATCTATTTTTTTTAGGTTATCTTTCATCACTTTTCCATCTACTACTAAATCATAAGCTATTCCCTCATATTCTGGCATAATATTAAAATCTTCTGGTGTTGCATTTCTTTTATTAGGCTTTTGTATAACACTTATTTGTCCGCTTGTCTCTAGTATTGCATATTCTACATCAGATATATTAAAAACATTATCTCCTCTTAATCTTTCCTCTAATTCGTTAATTGTAAATCTTTCCTTTTTCATATTTTTTTCATCAATTTTTCCATGATAAATTAGTATTGATGGCTTTCCACAAATTATTTCTCTTAATTTTATACTTTTCATATTAGTTAAAGAAATAAGTAAATGCATAATAAGAAGTCCAAAAATTGGAATTGCACCATTTGTTATTGGAATTCCAGGTTCCGCCATCGGTATTGTTGCTAAATCTGCAATCATTATAGATATTGCAAGTTCAAATGGTTGAAGTTGCCCTATTTCTCTTTTCCCCATAAATCTCATAACAATTAAAACAAGTATGTATAGAATTATAGTCCTAAAAAAAATCAAAATCATAAATAATTTCTCCTTTACAGTTTAAGTTTTTACATCTTTAAATTATTTATTCATAAGTTTTGTATATTTTAAAAATTTATGTGAATAATAAAAATATGAAAAACGTAAAAGCATTAATTACAATAAATTATTAAACAAATTTAAGGAGGTTTTCATTATGGCAAATGACGGTCAAACACGCTCTCAAGCTCGAAGTGGAATAGGAATGGTATGGCAGATTATTGCAAGGCTTGCTACTTCTGCAATTATCCTTGCAATTACAGCATTTTTCACACCTGGTTTTGAAATTAATAATATTGGTGCACTAGTTGCAGCTGCTATAGTTCTTACAGCTATGGATTACTTAATTACAAAATTTACAGGTCTTCATGCAAGTTCCTTTGGAAAAGGTTTTGTAGGTTTTGTTCTTTCTGCTGTTGTTCTATATGTAACTCAATATATTGTTGCTGGATATACAATTTCATGGGTTGCAGCAATTATAGGTGCTCTTATCTATGGTGTAGTTGATTATTTCTTACCTGGTGAGCAACAATAGAAATACACGGGGACGGAGAAGAAAGACACGGGGACGGAGAAGATGTCTTAGGCTTTTCTTAAAAGCCTAAGACATCTTCTCCGTCCCCGTGTCTTTCTTCTCCGTCCCCGTGTCTTTCCCCCGTGTCTTAAAGTTTCAATTGCTTAGCCCCCAATACTCATTATAAAGCTTAATTGCAGTCTCAGGGCTATCCTGTCCTTCCTTATTTTTAACAGGTGCAAAGTCCTCTTCCCTTTTTCCTCTAAGCAATGTTATATTATCAAATAATGCAAAACTGTCAAATATAAATTGCTCAAATTTATATGCATTTGGTTCTTCTGGAATTATTTCTTTTCCTTTTTCAAAATACTTTATCTTTTTAATCGCCACATGATATGGCAAGCTTACCTTTGCTATTTTTTCTAATGCATTTAATGAAAACAAATTACACATTATGTGTGCATCACCAAATACCAATTCTCCTTCTTCATTTGTCATTTCTGACATTTCTTTTGGAAGTTCTGAGTATTCAATAACAGAGATTTTTCCGTTTCTTTTGCAAAATACTCCTACTCTCTCATCTGGAGATTTTTTAATAATTGTTTTTGATGCTATTTCTGTTTTGTTTTCGATTGTTAAACCAAGCAATAATGGCTCTACTATTTTTAGTAATATATTATCTACAGAGCAAATATAAACCCATTCAACATTCCTTTTTTTCATATCTTCTAATATTCCGTTCTTTTTCATAGAAGAATATATACTTCCATTTCCATCTGATGCAAATTGAGTTTTTCCTTCTTTATCTAATAAAAAGTTTTTATTAAAATCTAATAGAGGCATTTCACTTTGTCTAAAAAATGTAATACTATCTTGAGGATAACCAAAATAATCTTTTTCTCTCAAAAAATCAATTGTATCTTTTTCATTTTCTCTACTAACCATTATGTACCAAGGAATAGTTGTATTGTATTTTTGATTTTCTCTTTTTAAAGTATCTACTATTATTTCAAACATATACTTAGGTTTTGGTTTTACATTTATCAAAAATGTTCCTTTTGGCCTATCTGTGCCTAGTCTTGTTCCGTTGTCCCCCTGCCATAGTAACTACAGCGTATTTTCCATTTGAAATAATGTTTTTAGCAATTAGCTCTAGTTTTTCTATATCCTCTTTAGACATTTTGCTTGGATCTGTGCAATTAACATTTTCTATCTTCTCATCTTTAAAATCATCTTTTTTATCTATTTGTGAAATACATTCAGCAAGTTTATCAAAATCTATCATTAATTTATTCCTCCTTCTTTTTATAAAATATTAACATACATCTAAAAATTGTTCAATTATTTTTTTAAATTAGTCATATCTTTGTTTTTTTTTAATATAAATTAATTAAAGTTTATAGTACAAACATTTAAGGAGGTATCTATTTTCATGGAAGGAAATTATGAAGTATATCAAGATATAGCAAAAAGAACGGATGGCGACATTTATGTTGGTGTAGTTGGTCCTGTAAGAACTGGGAAATCAACCTTTATTAAACGTTTTATGGATTTACTTGTTATTCCAAACATAGATAATGAATACAAAAGAGAAAGAGCACTTGACGAACTACCTCAAAGTGCTTCTGGAAGAACAATTATGACTACAGAACCCAAATTTATACCAAATGAGGCTGTAGAAATTACACTTGGAGACAATATTAAATTAAAAACTCGCCTTGTGGATTGTGTCGGCTACCTAGTAAATAATGCGATTGGCTATTTAGAAGATGATGTTCCAAGAATGGTAAAAACTCCATGGAGTGAAAATGAGATTCCTTTTGAACAAGCTGCTGAAATTGGTACTAAAAAAGTAATTAACGAACATTCTACTATCGGTATTTTGGTTACTACTGATGGGTCTATAACAGATATTCCAAGAGAAGATTATATTGAAGCTGAAGAAAGAGTTGTAAGTGAACTAAAAGCATTACATAAGCCATTTGTTATAGTTTTAAATTCTGCAGACACAAATTCTGATTACTCGAAAGCTTTAGCTCAGCAATTAGAAGAAAAGTATTCTGTCCCTGTTTTATTAACAGACTGTTCTAATTTAAATTTAGATGATATCAATGATATTTTTAGTAAAATTTTATATGAGTTTCCAATAGATAAAATTACTTTTAATTTTCCACGCTGGTTAGATGGCTTATCTATGGATCATTGGCTAAAAAAAGAGTTATATTCAGAAATTAAAGACGCTTTTAAAAATATTAAATTATTAAAACAAGTATCTAACGCAATAAAAAAGCTTCAAAATACTGAAGTTATCGCCAAAACATTTATTAACGAAATTCTTCTTGGATCAGGAAGCATAAATATTTCTGCTAATTTAATTGAAGATTTATTTTATAAAATTCTAACAGAAATATCAGGAGTAGAGATTAACAACGAAGGAGATTTATTCTCTACTATAACAAATCTAGCTAAGATAAAAAAAGATTATGACAAAGTTGCTTATGCATTAGAGGAAGTCAAAGCAAAAGGTTATGGAATTGTAACTCCTTCAATGGATGAATTAATTTTAGATGAGCCAGAAATGGTTAAACAGGGATCTCGCTTTGGTGTAAAATTAAAAGCTAAAGCTCCTTCTATTCACATGATAAGAGCAGATATAGAAACTGAAGTTTCTCCTATTGTTGGCAGTGAAAAGCAATCTGAAGAGTTAGTTAATTATTTACTTTCTGAGTTTGAATCAGATCCTCAAAAAATATGGGAATCTAACATTTTTGGTAAAAGTCTGCATGAACTTGTTAATGAAGGTCTTCAAAATAAATTATGTAGAATGCCTGAAGATGCTCAAGCAAAATTACAAGAAACTCTTGAAAGAATAGTTAATGAAGGCAGTGGCGGATTAATTTGTATTATACTTTAAAAAGACTGGTATCGATTCGTGAAAAGTGGCTGAAAAAGGGACGGAGAAGAAAGACACGGGGACGGAGAAGATGTCTTAGGGCTTTCCCTAAAAGCCTAAGACATCTTCTCCGTCCCCGTGTCTTTCTTCTCCGTCCCCGTGTCTTTCTTCTCAGTCTTATTGAGCAACTAATGAAGCAGCTTTAATTCCTATAAATATTAAAACCATTATAATATCAGCAACTCCAACTACTATGCCAGCTATTGCCATTCCTTTACCCTTTTCTTTCTCTGGCTTAAATTTAACAAGACCAATAATTCCAGTTACTATTGCACCAATACCACAAGGTATTCCAAATACAACAAGTCCTATTAAAGAAAGTACTAAACTTGTTATTGCTAGTGCATTATTTTTCTTTTCTTCCATAATAAATTCACCCCCTAATTATATGTTATTTTATATAAAAGCTAATTCTAAAACCTATTGCATTATTAGATGTTTCTTCAGTATATGTATATCTACTTGCTGCAAGTTGCATAGCATTTGCTACGTAACATCCTCCTCTTACAACTCTTGTATCAGCTCCATTTGTTTCTTTAGTCCACTCAAAGAGATTTCCTGCTACATCATATATATTTTTAGCTTTTGTATCCTCACTTGAACCTGTTTTTAAAAGTCTTACTTCTTCATTTGTTTTTGTATATGAGTTCTTATTAATATCAGTATATGTTAGTTCCGATGTAGAGTAATTTCCCCATCTCAAACTATTATTTACATTATTTACATCACTTGCAATAAATCTAAGCATCATATCCCATTGAACTCCGTATACAACTGATGTTACAATTGTATTATAATTGTTTCTTTTTCCGAAATTAATTGCTAACTCTTGTGCACCTGTTATTTGACGCTGATCTACTGTAGACAATTTATATGGGACATAATTGTATGCATTTAAATATTTTTTTATTCCAATTGAGTCTGAGTTTATAGCTGACGTTCTTTCTCTATTTGCAGTTAAATCTCCTGTTTCAAATCTTCCAATATAAAATCCGCCATATTTTTTTACTTTATAATACATTTTTTGATATTCTTCTTCTTCATCTTTTAATGGTTCTATATAATTATCATTTAAACTTCCTTTTGGAGTATTCTTTTGCCAATCTGTTGTTTTAAATAAATCCATATTTTCTACTGGTACCCAAACAAACTGGTTTTCATGTTCATCTTCAATTACTAAACCATTTAAGTATGAGTTTTGCTCTCCCCATTTTGCTTTTTCATCAATAGTATCATCTTGCTCAATTCCTACTGCTTTAAATCCCTTTGGAATTACAGGATTATAGAAACAAGGTATTCTTCCATCAATTGTTGAATTTGTTTCAGCTATTTCACCAATTTCTACTTTTGGCAACTCCTGTTTAGCAATACCTTCGTCTAGATATGTATAATCCACCTTTTTTTCTTCTTTAGAACTTTCTATTTGATTCTGTATAATTTGATTTTCTTTTTCTTGTTCTTTTGATTTTTTTCCTGTAATACTAAATAGTATTCCTATACTTGCAATTAGTACAATAGCCAATATAATAACTATTAACAATATACGTGGTACAAAAAATTTCTTATTTTCATCCATTTTTTATTCCTTCTTCCTTCTTTAGTTTTTTTCTATTATATATGAAATATAATAATTTTGCAATTATTATTAAAAAATATGATAGCATAAATTTTTTGTAGGAAAACTTTTTACTAAAATCATGAATTTATTTTATTTCATGACTTTTGAGATTTCCTTATTTGATTTATATTTTTATCTTTATTT
>Ga0256404_1001037_pt1 | contig 70113 bp, 81 predicted proteins | sample RumenRJG_01DNA_FD_185990 | JGI IMG/M metagenome (GOLD analysis project Ga0256404, IMG submission 185990) | Bovine rumen microbial communities from Lethbridge, Alberta, Canada - RJG_01 | ecosystem: Host-associated > Mammals > Digestive system > Stomach > Rumen | place: Canada: Alberta | collected... | reverse complement strand
CGTCACACCACAGTGTGAAAGCAATTGATGAGCAGCACAAGTTATCTGTCAATATCATCGACGAGACATTCGTTGCCGCAGCCGACTACACAGGTACGGTCAGCGGGGCAAAAGTGGACAAGTCGGATATCTTCCCCTATCATGTTGGCGAGGCAGGCATGCCCGTCATCGAGCAGTCGCCGCTGGTGATGGAGTGTGAGGTCGTGGATACCTATGAGATTGACGGCTTCAAAAACTACATTTGCAACATCCTCAATACCTACGTCGATGAGGATATGCTTGACGAGAAGGGCAAGCCCGACTATTCAAAGCTGAAGCCAGTACTCTTCGAAATGCCTACCTACAAGTATCTGCGCACCGGCGACATCATTGGCGACTGCGTGAAGATGGGTAAGGCCTATGGTGAGACATTGAAATAGAAAATGAATATGAAGAAGATTGTGTTAACGCTCTTGGCACTGCTGACCATCAGTCTGAGTGCCTGCTCCCAAAAGAAAACAGATACAAAAATGGAACAGAAAGTATTGGTAGCCTATTTCTCTGCTACGGGTACGACCAAGGCCGCAGCCCGGCAACTGGCAGAAGTGGCTGGTGCTGACCTGTATGAAATCAAGCCGGAGCAGCCCTATACGGATGCGGACCTGGACTGGAATGACAAGCAAAGCCGTTCGTCGGTAGAGATGCAGGACAAGCATTCGCGGCCAGCCATCACCGGCAAGTTCCAGAATATGCATGAGTATAACGTAGTGTATGTCGGTTTCCCTATCTGGTGGTACACTGCGCCGACCATCATCAACACGTTTCTGGAGACTTATGACTTCAAGGGCAAGACAGTAATCCCCTTTGCCACTTCCGGTGGAAGCAGCATCAAGAAAGCCTGTGCCGATTTAGAAGCAGCCTATCCTGAAATAAACTGGAAAGAAGGTAAGCTGCTGAACCACACATCGAAGGGTGACTTGCTGAAGTGGGTTGAGCGTAATCGCTGATGCATGGAGCCCGACAGATGCAGGATTACGCCTTTCATATCAACACCGTCCAATAGCCCCCTATTTTGAGGTTGGGTTACACACGAGAGAAAAACAGAAAAAGGTAAGAAAAGCGATATTTTGTATAAACCGGTATTGAGGAAAAACACATATCTTTGCAATATGTAACAACTATAACAGTTTTTGATTATGAAACATTTCCATCTCCGTTACCTTGCGGTAGCCGCACTGCTTGTTATGGGCACAACGGCTTGGGCTCAGTCCAAGGTTTATCTGACACGCGAGATCTCTCCCGCCTCGCTCGTCCGTATCTACAAGGCATTAGGCGTGAAAGCCCAGGGGCGTGTGGCCGTGAAAATAAGCACCGGCGAGGGCAGCAACCCCAACTATCTCAAGCCCGAGCTCATCAAGGATCTTGTCTATGACGTTGACGGTACTATAGTAGAGAACAACACCGCCTATGGTGGTGATCCTAACGACGTGCGCAATAACTCTGCCAATCACTGGAAGGTCATCGACCGCCACGGCTTTACTAAGTATTTTCCCGTCGATATCATGGACGAATACGATGAGATACGCATCCCCGTGCGCGACCATACCCATCTGAACTACGATATCGTGGGCGGACATCTTGCCAACTACGACTTCATGATCTGTCTCAACCATTTCAAGGGTCATCCCATGGGTGGCTACGGCGGGGCACTTAAGAACCTCTCCATCGGCTGCGCCTCGGCCAACGGAAAGGCTTACATCCATTCGGCTGGTAAGATGAACAAACTCAATATGGACTCACTGTGGACACCGAAGTACATCGGCGACCAGGACGGTTTCTTGGAGAGCATGGCTGCTGCCGCTCAGGCCGTGGTAAACTATTTTCAGAAGGAGAATGGTATCATCTATATCAGCGTGATGAACAATATGAGCATCGACTGCGACTGCGTGGACCATCCTGCTCCCGTGAAGTTGGAAGATTATGGCATCCTCGCCAGCACCGACCCCGTGGCTCTCGACCAGGCCTGTGTCGACATCATCAACAACCAGAAAGTGACGGCGAAGAACGATCCTACCGACCTGCTTAAGCGCATCGACAAGCAGCACGGCACTCACACCATCGACTGGGCGGAGAAGATAGGACTGGGCTCGAAGAAATACACGATTGTCAACATCGACAAATAGATCAATTAGACTCTTGTCCTCTGTTCAAGAGGCATTACTCAATAATTATCTTTTATGATAAAACAAATACTCTTGGCAACCGCACTCATGGGTGCGGCCAGCACGCTGTTTGCCCAAACCGACTCAGTGCGTCTGAGCGATGTGGTGGTCACCGGTACGCGCTATCGTTCCGACATCCGCCATCTGCCTCTCGACGTCTCGGTTATCGGCCGTTCCCAGCTCACAGCATCCTATCAGCCATCAGTGCTCCCTACTTTGAGCCAGCAAGTGCCGGGACTCTTCGTCACTACTCGCGGCATCCTCGGTTATGGGCTTAGCACTGGTGCGGCAGGGACCATCAAGATGAGGGGTGTCGGTGGCTCGGCAGACCTGCTCGTGCTCATCGACGGACTGCCACAGTATGCCGGACTCTATGGGCATCCGCTTGCCGATACCTATCAAACGATGATGGCCGACCGCGTGGAGATCGTGGGTGGTCCGGCTTCTGCCATCTATGGCAGCAATGCCATGGGCGGAGTAGTGAACATCGTGACACGCAGGATGGAAGCGGACGGTGTGCAGACGAATATCAACCTACAGGGAGGCAGCTACGGCACCTTCATCGGCACCGCTACCAACCGCCTGCGTCAAGGCCGCTTTTCGTCAATCGCCGCTGTGAACTATGAGCGCACCGACGGTCATCGTCCTAACTCAGCCTTCAGTCAGACAAGTGGTTTTCTCAAACTCGGCTACGACCTCTCGCGCTATTGGCAGATCGATGGCACCGCAAACATCGCTTATCAGGAGTCGTCGAACCCGGGACCCATCACGGCACCGCTCATCGACAATGACATGCTCATCACCCGTGGTATGACAGCACTCTCGCTCACCAACGACTACGGTCGCGTATCGGGTGCTGTGCGTACCTTCTACAACTGGGGACATCATCATATCAACGACGGACATGTTGCTACGCGTCCGGCACAGGCCGCCTACTACATACATAATGATCGCATGGGTGGTGTCTCTGCCTATGAGAGCTATGCTCCTTTCTCCACCACTCGCATCACGCTGGGCTTCGACTACCAGCACTTCGGCGGACATGCCTGGCAGAAGGCGATTGCCGACGGCAGTCGCACGGATCTTGCCAACCGCACCGTCAATGAGGTGGCGGGCTATGCCGACATTCGCCAGGAACTGCTGTCGTGGCTTACCGCCGACGTGGCCCTGCGTCTTGACCACCATAGCGTGTCAGGATCGGAGTGGGTGCCTCAAGGAGGGCTCACTGCCCGTCTGCCTCACAACATGGAGCTGAAAGCCATCGTGGGCAAAGGATTCCGCAACCCTACACTGCGTGAACTCTATATGTTCCGCCCCGCCAATGCCGACCTTGCGCCGGAACGCCTGTGGAACTATGAGCTCTCCATGCGCCAGCGGCTCCTCAACGGCCGTCTCGGATATGGCCTCAACGTCTTCTATCTCAATGCCGATAACCTCATCACCACGCAGATGGTCGATGGCCGGCCGCTGAATGTCAACACAGGAAACACGGAGAACTCAGGATTCGAGTTCCTTGCTTTTTACAAGCCCATGCGACATCTGCAGCTGGATGCTAACTACAGTTTCCTTCATACCAGCCGCACGCTAACGGCTGCACCGAAGCATAAGCTTTATTTGGGAACTGACTGGCAGCCTGGACGCTTCACGCTGCATAGCGGATTGCAATGGATCGATGGGCTGCATACAGCCGAGAAAAGCGCGGCGTCTGAGAACTTCTGGCTGTGGGACCTCACGGCTTCGTTGCGTGTCAGCCGTGCCTTGAAATTCTTCGTCCATGGCGAGAATCTCCTTGCCCAGCACTATGAGGTCAACGCCGGCTTTCCCATGCCGCGTGCCACAGTCATGGCAGGTGTTGAAGTGCAACTGTAGGATGGGAAAATGAGTAAGCTGCTGAACCGCATATCGAAAGGTGATCTTTCACAGCTGAGAAAGCCCTTAAATCTGATGCCATGACAATTATTCTCAATCAAATCGTCGTACTTGTAGATATAAAGATGTACCTTTGTTGATATAATATTATCTGATCATGAATATCGAGGAAGTTCGTGAATATGCGTTGTCCCTGTCCGGGACTACAGAAGATCAGGCTTATGGTGAGGATTGGGTACTGTTTCGTGTTGAGGGAAAGATCTTCCTGCATATATGGCTCAATGCCCCGCAACCGACGTGTGCTGTAAAACTGCCGCCCGAGCAAGGGCAGACACTGCGCGACCACTACGACGGCATCCGACCGGCTTACCACTTGAATAAGGTGCATTGGAATGACATCTTCCTTGACGAGATTGATGATGATATGGTGAAGGTCCTAATTAATCAGTCCTATCGGCTTGTACTCAGTAAACTGCCCAAGCGGTTAAGAGAGCAGTATGGTTTAAAAAAATGAATACATCAGACATCGATACAACCAACATGTGCTCGCACCTGCGGCACAAACTGATGGATGCCGACGGCCTCTATCATCATGTTTGGCAGACGTTACAAGACGACCCGGAGTTGACGGCCGTTGTCCGCTCACGCCAGCTGCACATTTACCGCAACGGCAAGAAGGTGCTGGTGCTCAAGGGAAAAGCAGAGCCGCAGATTGTAAGGGATGACCCATTAGACAAATTAATCAAATAACGACAATGGAATCAAGAAAAAATATTGCAGCCGAGAAGAAAGCGAGCTTCAAATTCAATTGTGCCCAGTCAGTACTGACGACTTACGGCGACCTGACGGGTCTCGACGAGGCCACAGCCATGAGCATGACCGACGGCTTTGCGGGCGGCATGACCAATATGGAGGGAACATGCGGCGCGCTGATTGGCGCCGACAGGGTCCTTGGACTTGTCAACAAGGACAAGACGAAGACGATGAAGCAGATGCGGACGATCATGCAGAAATTCCAGGACCGCAACCATGCCACGCAGTGCAGACAGTTGAAAGGTGTGGACACCCACATGGTGCTCCGCCCCTGTCCGCTGTGCGTGGCCGATGCTTGTGAGTTCTTGGAAGATGAATTAGGAAAATGATGAACGTAGAGGAACTGCGGTCATATTGTCTTTCTCTCGACGCCGATGTAGTGGAGAAATTTCCCTTCACGGCCTTCAAATATGCCCAGGATGTGCTGGTATTCTATATCTCGGGCCACATGTTCTGCTATTTCGACATCAACGACTTGAGCAATGTGACGGTCAAGTGCGCCCCTGAGAGCATTCCCATGTTGGAGGATCATTACGACTGGATAGGCAAGCCCTATAACGGCAATGCCAAATATTGGATAGGCATTGACGCATACCGTGCCGACAATGAAACACTCAAGCAGCTCATCAGAGCTTCCTACGAGATAGTGAAGGAAGACCATAAAACGAAAAAAACGCACAATAAATGCATTCGAAATGAAGTTCGCAACGGTGTTCCCGATACTCATCGCCAAGACTGAACGTAGGGGTAGGGAGCAAGGGAGAATGTGTATAGGCCGATGTGTACTGCGCAAGCACAGCGAGGAAAGTGTCATCACGCCCAAGCAGAATGTCTCCCTGTTCAATCGCTTCCTCGAACTCCTGCAGACTGCCGATGCCAAGCACCGCACCGTAGAATATTATGCGGCAATGCTTAACATATCATCAAAATACCTGACTGTCATCTGCAAGAAAAATTCAGGAAAGACTGCCAATCAGTGGATACAGGAATATACGCTGTCGGCCATTGCCAATTGTCTCCGCACCACTGAGATGAGCGTTAAGGAAATCAGTTTTCTACTCGGTTTCCCCAACACCAGTTTCTTTGGAAAATATGTCAAGGATCATTTAGGATGCAGTCCTTTGGAGTATAGGTGCCGCACCCGTGGTTGATAGCGTATAAAATCAGTTTTGTTTTATCAGCTATCCTAAAAAGTTGTTAATAACCGACCGAGAGCTTTGGTAGTTGGTTGCATGTTCGTATATTTGCGAACAATATGAAAAAGATATTGATTCTCTGTACGGGCAACAGTTGTCGCAGCAAGATGGCACAAGCCATTCTGCAACATTTGGATGCCAATCTCTACGTGAGATCGGCCGGTACCCCTCCTGCCCGTCACACGCACCCTTTGGCCATCGAAGTGATGAAGGTGGCAGAAATGCCGATCACCGATGTGCAGCCGCACAATGTCAAGGACTATCTCGACGAGACTTGGGATGCCGTCATCACGGTCTGTGACCATGCCCGCGAGTCGTGCCCTGTCTTCACAGGAAGGGTAAAGCGGCCGATGCATATCAGTTTTCCCGACCCATCGTCAGCAAAAGGTGCTATCGAAGAGCAACTTGCTGTATTTTAGGATGTAATGGACCGTATTGTTCAGACTTTCAGTAATTTATATTATACTTATTTAGACGACCATGGTCATCAAGAAAGACTATAGCCTCAAGGCAGAGCAGATAGCCCGCTTTGCCAAAGCCCTGGCTCACCCTGCAAGGATTCAGATCCTCACCTTCCTTGCCAATAGACAGGAATGCTACTTCGGTGACATTCACGAAGAGCTGCCCATCGCCAAGGCTACAGTGAGCCAACACCTGAAGGAACTCAAGGGTGCCGGACTCATCCAGGGCACCATCCAAGCCCCAAAGGTGAGATATTGCATCAATCGCGACAACTGGCAGTATGCACATGAACTGTTCTGCAATTTCTTCTCTAAGGAAATCAAAGGCGGTTACTGCGGTTGTGGAACAACAAAGTAATCGAGGCGGGCCATGTGTTGTCCGCCTTAATTAATAGGGAGAATGTTCGTAGTTTTGCAAACAACAAATTAAGAATAATCATGGAGATTAAAATATTAGGTTCCGGATGCAGTCGTTGCAAGAAGACCTTCGAAACAGTCAAACTGGTAATCGAGGAAGACAACGTAAAGGCCAACGTAGAATATGTGACTGACATTGCCAAGATATTAGATTACAACATCATGTCAATGCCAGCCATCGTCATTGACGACAAGGTTGTGCTCAATGGACAAGTGCCTACAGCGGCACAAGTGAGACAAATACTAAAGGAACAAACGAATAAATAAAAACAGACAATGAAAGAGATTGAGATTTTCGACCCGGCCATGTGCTGCTCCACGGGAGTGTGCGGGCCCAGTGTAGACAAGAACTTGCTGCGCATCGCCACGCTCATCGATGTGCTGAAGAATATGGGCATTGAGGTAAAACGCCACAACCTGAGCAGTGAGCCACAGGCCTTCATCAAGAATGATAAGGTGAAACAACTGCTTCGTGAGAAAGGTGCCGATGTGCTTCCCATTACCCTCGTTGCAGGAGAGATTGCCGTTGTGGGACAATACCCGTCAACTGCACAAATGAGTGAGTGGTCGGGGAAGGACCTGACGTTTGTACCCGTCGACTACGGCGGCGGTTGCTGCTGCGGCGCAGAAGACAAAGACAGCCACGACGGCGGTTGCTGCTGCGGCAAATAGATGAAACGATGAAGGAATATACGATTCAAGAAGTGGAGCAGCAGAAATATCTGTTCTTCACTGGCAAGGGTGGAGTTGGCAAGACCAGTCTGGCGTGTGCGACAGCCATCGCTATGGCCGACATGGGCGAGAAGGTCTTGCTCATCAGCACCGATCCGGCCTCCAATCTACAAGATGTCTTTCATCAGGACATCTCACAACACGGGACTCAAATAAAGGGAGTAGAGGGACTCACCGTTGTCAACCTCGATCCCGTCAAGGCTGCCGACGAATACCGCGAGTCGGTGGTGGCGCCTTACCGTGGCTTGCTGCCCGACTCAGTCATCGCCAACATGGAGGAACAACTGTCGGGCTCCTGCACCGTGGAGATTGCCGCCTTCAACCAATTCTCCGACTTCCTCACCAACGCGAATGATGCACACAAGTATGACCACATCATCTTCGACACTGCCCCCACTGGCCACACCCTGCGCATGCTCCAACTGCCTACTGCATGGTCGTCGTTCATCAAGACGAGCAAGCATGGTGCCTCATGTCTCGGGCAACTGTCAGGACTCGAAGAGCGTAAGGGGGTCTACCGACAGGCTGTTGACAACCTGGCAGATGGCAGCAAAACCAAGTTGATACTGGTAAGCAGGCCTCAACAGGCCGCGCTCAAGGAGGCCGACCGCTCGTCGCACGAACTCCGACGATTAGGTATCGAAAACCAGCTCCTCGTGGTCAACGGACTCATGTCATCACCCCGCAACAATGATGAGTTGGCCTCCGAGATGTACTCCACACAGCAGCAAGCCTTGAGTGCAATGCCCTCGGCTCTGGCCGAAATGAAGACCTTATATGTACCCTTGCGCTCCTACGACATGGATACCGTGGACAATATCCGCAAAATGCTCCACACCGACAGCCTCGTTGAAGCACCGCCATCAGAGAGCATCGATGGGTACAAAAGCCTCGACGACCTCATTCTTTCCATCCACGATGCGGGCAAACGCGTGGTGTTTACCATGGGCAAGGGAGGAGTGGGCAAAACTACCATTGCCATGCAGATTGCATTAGGATTGAGGCAGTTAGGCGACGACGTGTTGCTCACTACCACCGACCCGGCCAATCACCTCAACGCGCAATTAGCCCTGCAGGCTGGCATTGAGATGGCTGTCATCGATGAGCAGAACGTGCTGGAGACATACAAGGGTGAGGTAAGAAAGAAAGCACGCGAGGCTGGCGTGACCGACTTCTCCTACATCGAGGAAGACCTGCGCAGCCCCTGCACCCAAGAGATTGCCGTCTTCCGTCGCTTTGCCGAGATCGTGATGCAAGCCGACAACAAGACAGTTGTCATCGACACAGCCCCCACGGGTCATGCCTTGCTCCTGCTCGACTCCACACAGAGCTACGACCGGCAGATAGCCCACAGCGAGGGCGACACGCCCATTGCCGTCCGACGGCTGCTGCCCAGACTGCGCGACAAGAGCCAGTCGGAATTCATTATCGTCACTTTGCCCGAGCCCACCCCGGTGCTGGAGGCACAGCGCCTGCGCGACGATCTCGAGCGTGCCGGCATTCATCAGCAGTGGTGGGTAGTCAACCAGTGCTTAATCCTCAACTGCTCCACCGACGGTTTTCTGCGTGCCAAGGCAAAAAGTGAGACAAAATGGATAGAAGAGGTCAGGCATATTACTAAAGGGCATTTTGTGTTGCGACCTTGGCATAAAGAACAATAAAGTATATTTCGCCTGTGTGTAACACACAGATTGATAAAATCGTTTTAATTGATCATGGAAGAAAGAAAAATTGGATTCTTTGACAAGTACCTTACTTTGTGGGTACTGTTATGTATTGTTGTTGGCATTGCGGTGGGCAAGTTCCTGCCCGCCATTCCACACATGCTCTCGCGGTTTGAGTATGCCCACGTGAGTATTCCCGTGGCCGTCCTCATCTGGGTGATGATCTACCCGATGATGATGAAGGTGGACTTCCAAAGTGTAAAGAACGTGGCCAAGCACCCGAAAGGTCTGCTTGTGACGTGTGTGGTCAACTGGCTCATCAAGCCGTTCACGATGTTTGCCGTCGCGTGGTTCTTCCTCTTTGTGGTCTTCCAACGGTGGATTCCCACTGGCTTGGCCCACGAGTATTTGGCCGGTGCTGTGCTCTTGGGAGCCGCTCCCTGCACGGCCATGGTATTCATATGGAGCTACCTCTCTGGCGGCAATCCTGCCTATACACTCGTTCAGGTGGCTGTCAACGACCTCATCATCCTCGTGGCCTTTGCTCCCATCGTGGCCCTGCTTTTGGGAGTGAGCGGCGTTGAGATACCCTACGACACGTTGCTGTTGAGTGTAGTGCTCTTTGTGGTACTTCCGCTCATTGCAGGCATCGTCACGCGCACGACGGTCATCAAGCGCAGGGGCAAGGAGTATTTCGAGCAGGTCTTCGTGCATAAATTCGACCGCTACACCACAGCCGGACTGCTGCTCACCCTCGTCATCCTTTTTTCGTTCCAGGGCGAGACCATTCTGCGCAATCCCCTCCACATCGTGCTCATTGCCGTTCCCCTCATCCTCCAGACCTACTTCATCTTTGCTATCGCCTACGGGTGGGCCAAGGCGTGGCATCTGCCCTACGACATTGCCGCTCCCGCGGGAATGATTGGCGCGTCCAACTTCTTCGAGCTCGCCGTGGCTGTGGCTATCAGCCTTTTTGGGCTGCAAAGTGGCGCGGCGTTGGCCACCACCGTTGGCGTGCTCACCGAGGTGCCCATCATGCTGTCATTGGTAAGAATAGCCAAGGCAACCAGGGGCACATTTAAAAAATAGTGCCAGTACCCGCTGATTTTTTACACATGATACTGGCCCGGCCAGGATGCTTTTTGATCAGGGTATCTCATTAATACAAAACAGGGACTGCCCCCTTGACGGGAACAGTCCCTTTAATTCCATCTAAGCAGTAGTGCCGATGCTAAGCGACCTCGATGAGTTTTGTCTCTTTCTCAGCCTTATGGGTGCGAGGAAGTGTGATGCTAAAATATTTACACTTTGCTGACAAGAATGGCACTCTCTTGGCCTTATTCGGCTATCTCTGTGAGTGCTCCTGTGGTGGAGTCGATGATAAAACCGCGGACAATGATGTTATCGGGGACGAGCGCATGGTTCTTCACCCGTCGCATCGTCGCCCTAACGCTCTTTTCCGTGTCGCCAAAGCCGTCGAGCCACTGGCTGAGGTCGATGTGCCGATCCACTTCTGCTACCTTGTCAGCACCGATCCGTTCACATATCAGTTGCTTCATGTGCTCGCCGGTCATCTTCCCGGCGCCGCAATCAGTGTGGTGGATGAGCATGATCTCTTCAATGCCCAGCTCATAGATGCCTACGATGATCGATCGCATGACGGCGTCGTAGTCGTCGAGGATGACACCGCCAGCTACCTTAACTATCTTCACCTCACCGTTCTTGATGCCTAATGCCTCAGGCAGCATCACACTCAGGCGGGTGTCCATGCAGGTGACGATAAGCGTTTTGCCCGACGGCTTGCCATCGGTGATATGCTTCTCATAGCCCTTTCCGGCAACAAAGCGGCGGTTGTTCTCCAGTATTTCGTCAATCATAATCGGGAAGTTGTTGTTTCATTAAATTACTGCGTCTTTGCACGATTGTCTATTGCCTTGCGCGCAAACTCAAACAAGCTTTGCGGCAGGTGGCAGTAGCCGTTGGGATTCTTGTCGAGATAATTCTGGTGGTAATCCTCGGCCTTGTAGAAGTTGCGCAACGGCAGGTTCTCGACGGCGATCTTCCCGTTGATGTGTTTCTGCTCGTCGGCAAAGGCCTCATTGATTGCCGTCTCGTCATCCTTGTCGGTATAATACACGCCGGTGCGGTACTGCGTTCCCGTGTCATGGCCCTGCCGGTTGACGCTTGTAGGGTCGATAGCCTTGAAATACATCTCCAGCAAAAACTTCAACGATACCTTGGCGGGATCGTACATGACATGAACGGTCTCGGCAAAGCCGGTCTTGTCGGTGCACACCTCTTTGTAGGTCGGGTTTTCTGTGCGGCCATTGGCATAGCCTACCTCGGTGTCCACCACTCCATCAATCTGCTTGAAATAATGCTCGGTGCCCCAGAAGCAACCTCCGGCGAGATATATCTCCTTCAATTCGTCTTTTTCCATATTTTTCCGTTTTATGTTTTCTTTATATTAGAAATCGTTGTTGACTATCTCCTTCCCGAATGGTGCCAGTGCCAGACGCATCAGCCGGAAGTGCATCCTGCCCCAAGGAATGCCGACAATGGTGATGCATAGGAGCAAGCCAGAGCCAAGATGAGTCAAGGCAATCCAAAAGCCACCGACGAAGAACCAAAGAATGTTCATGAACAAACTGAGACATCCTCCGTCCTGCGGCTGGTCAACAACATGTGAGCCAAATGGCCACAGTGCAAGAATACCCAGCCGCATGGTGGCTATGCCGAATGGTATGCCGATGATGGTGATCATCAGCAGGAGTGATGAAACGAAATACTCCACTGCGATGCCCAATCCTCCAAAGACGAGCCAAATGATATTTCCCAGTATCTTCATGAATTCAATCCGGTTTCAAATGATGAATGCATTTGCTCGCAAAGGTAATGAAAATCACAGAAAGCCAAGAACAGACGCAGTCAATATTTGGCGCGTCAATAATTAGTGCCAGGACGTGGGTCTTTCACTTTTTGGGGGGTGAAGCTGAAAGCCAAGGGTCTAATCCTTGTGGGTGCCGAGAGCTCGAATCCCCACAAGTAATAGACCCTTCTTGGTTGCTGATAGCATGCTGGTATATGGCAGCAGATGTTTCAACTTAAAAGATATTGCCCTCATTGAGGAGTGCAGGCGTTGGACCGGTCGGTTGAATGGCCAGCGACCACGTGCCAGGGCACTATTCTTTTACCTCGAGTCGGTCGTACTCGTCGTTGCTCACTGGCTCGAGCCATTCGTTGCTCACATTATCGCCAGGAACGGGCATGGCCAGATGCGCAAACCAGCTGTCGCGTGTGGCACCATGCCAGTGCTTCACGTTGGCAGGTATGTTCACCACGTCGCCGGGCAGCAGCAGGCGGGCGGGCTTGCCCCACTCCTGATACCAGCCACGGCCGGCCACACACACGAGGAGCTGACCGCCGCCCTTGGTGGCGTGGTGGATGTGCCAGTTGTTGCGGCATCCGGGCTCGAAGGTGACGTTGTGTATGGGTATCTGCTCGGCCGAGATTGTGGCGAGGTAGCTCTGCCCGATGAAATACTTGGCATAGGCCGTGTTGGGCTCGCCTATGGGAAATACCATCTCGCGCTGGAACTGTGCTTTGCCGTCGCATGGGGCGGCGGTATCGCTGGCCCACACCTCTTTGGCCTCACTGAAGGCTGCCCATGCCTTGGGCCAACCGGCGTAGAATGCAATGTGGGTGAGTGCCTCGGCAATCTCTTGCCGCGTGATGCCGTTGGCCTTGGCGTTTTGCAGGTGATAGGCCAGGCTGCTGTCGGTCATGCCCATGCTCACAAGTGCCACCACGGTGATGAGGCTACGGTCGCGGAGCGACAGTTGGTCCTGCCGGTTCCACACCTGTCCGAAGAGAACATCGTCGTTGAGCTCGGCAAATTTTGGCGCGAAGTCGCCCAGCTGCTTGCGGCCTGCGTCCTGTTTGATAGTTTTCTTTTCCATATTGATGATTGATTGATGTTTTGACAATGGTTGAGCATTGGCATGCAGCGCCAGGCCCAAGAGGAGGAGAACAACTAATGCTCGTGCCATCGAGGTGATTCAATTTTATTTGAGGTACTTGTTGAAAAACGCCGCAATACGGTCGAAGGGTATTTTATCCATCTGGTCGTAAAGGTCGGTGTGGGTAGCGCCGGCAACGATGATGAGCTGCTTGTTGTCGCCCTTGAGTTTCTTGAATGTGTCCTCACCCATATAGCGGCTGTGGGCCTTTTCGCCATGAACGATGAGCACTGCATTTCGCAGGTCTTCGGGATGAGCCAGTATGTTGTTGTTCATCCATCCCGTCTGTGCCTGGAGCATCCATCCGCCATTGGAGTTCACCGACCGCTGGTGGTAGCCGCGCTTGGTCTTGTAGTAGGCCGAGTATTGCTGCACGAAGTCGGGCTCCTTGCCCGTGAGCTGATCCACGGGTATGCAACCTCCGGCACGCTGCGTTGGGCCTGTCGTGTATTCCTTAGTGCGCAGGGCCGCAATCTGCTCCTTGGCTTTGTAGCGTTCGTCGGCAGTGCCTTGGTCGAAATAGCCCCATGCACCCACACGCGGCATGTCGTACATTGTGCTGGCTACTGTGGCCTTGATGCGCGGGTCGGCAGCAGCGGCATTCAGTGCGATGCCGCCCCAACCGCATATGCCCACGATGCCAATGCGATTGGCTTCCACGTCGGGGCGGTTGCTCAAGTAGTCGACGGCTGCCTGGAAGTCCTCGGTGTTGATGTCGAGCGAGAACACGTCGCGTGGCTGTCCGCTGCTCTCACCGGTGAACGACGGGTCGAAGGCGATGGCCAGAAATCCACGCTCGGCGAGAGCCTGAGCATAGAGCCCCGACGACTGTTCTTTCACGGCACCGAAGGGGCCGCACACGGCCACCGCGGCGAGGCGCCCCTGTGCATGCTTGGGTTTATACACATCGGCCGCAAGCTCAAGGCCGAAATGGTTGTGAAAGGAAACTTTCTCATGCTCCACCTTCTCACTCTTGGCGAACACCTTGTCCCACTCTTGTGTCATCTTCAATTGTGTCATTTCATTTGTGTTTTGTGCCCCGGCGGCCATGATGATCATTAGCAATGCCAGGACTGTGATTATCGTTCTCATTGGTTTGTTGTCTTTGTTGTATGGTGCAAATTTAGGCGCTTCTCTTCAATTGCACATTACCCTGATTGTGGCTTCTGTTACCCATATTGCTCTTACATCGCTCATGGTGCCCAAGGTGATAGACAGGACCGAAACTGCCACGACGCCCATCCACACCACCTGCCTGCTGGCAGAGGCCCTTATCGGCAAATAGAAAGACAACCCATGCGCTTTTTTAGCAAAGTCAACTGAAGCCTTAATCCCTGTTGTAGTGGAATACGCTCTCTGAGACCACTATCGGTCCTCGCTATGACCTGTATTACAAAGGGATAAAATTTTACGGTTTTGACTTGACAGTAATTACTAATGCCAGTTTGCCCGATAATATAGGACTGGGTAAAAGCTCAAGTGTAGGCTTTGGAGTAGTCAGAAAGATTTCTATTCCCCGCGCCTATGCAGACAGGTTGAAATAAGCCTTCAAGGCAACTTCTAAGCATTGGGTTAGGACATTGGGTTTTTATTTTCAGTTTTTGTTTTGTGGCTCGTCGTTGCTGGAGGCGAGGCCAAGGGCTGCGCCAAGCATTACGCCAATCAACATCCATGTGCCTATGTCGTCGCCGATGGCGCCGATGGCGCATCCTCCCAGCAAGCCGAGGGCGGTTCCGAGGGCGAGATTGCCTTTGGGCTTGCCTTTATCTTGCTTTGGGGCTTGGCTTCCTTTGCCAGTGTTGTCATTATCTGTTTTCATCGAGGGGACAACGTGTTGTTGTTTTTTGCAAAGGTATGAAAACGCCATTGTCCAGCCGCCAGGCGAGTGATGCTTTTTACAAGATTGTTACATCTGGCGTGTGTGCCAGGCATGGCAGTGTGGATTGAGTCAATGGCGGGTTGAAATGGGCGACTGGCACGTTTTTTGTCATACAGTGGGTAAATAACTCTAAAAGGGGAAGTAAAAGACTATGAGAGCAAACATCAAGAAGAATGGTTTGAAGCGAGTCGTCGTTGTGGGATGCGGTCTTGGCGGGCTTAGGCTGGCTCGCAGCCTGCGCAACTCGGGCTACCAGGTGGTGATCGTCGACAAGAACAACTACAACCAGTTTCCGCCACTCATCTATCAAGTGGCTTCGGCAGGCCTTGAGCCGAGCAACATTTCTTTTCCCATAAGGCGCATTTTTCAGGGATACAAGCATTTCTACTTCCGCATGGCCGAGGTGAAGGCTATCGACGCCGGCGAGAAGGCTATTGTCACATCGGTGGGCCCAATACACTACGATTACCTTGTGCTGGCGATGGGCGGCACTACCAATTTCTTTGGCAACAAGAATGCCGAGCAGCATGCTTTCCCCATGAAGACTGTTGTCGACGGCATGAGACTGCGCAACCACATCCTTGAGACCCTGGAGCGTGCCGAGACCGAAGAGGACATGGCAAGGCGGCAGAAGTATATGAACGTGGTGATTGTGGGTGGTGGCCCTTCGGGCGTTGAGATAGCCGGCGCCCTGGCCGAGATGAAGCGCAACATTGTGCCTCGCGACTATCCCGACCTTGCCGACAAGATGCACATCTATCTCATCAATGCCAGCGACCGCCTGCTCAAGTCGATGGACGAGAAATCGTCGAGCACGGCCGAGGCCGAGTTGAAAAATATGGGGGTGCACGTGTGCAACGGCTGGCGGGTGACCGACTATAAGGACAATGTGGTGTATATCGACAATGGCAAGACGCTGGAATCGTCGACGGTGGTGTGGGTGAGCGGCATCAAGGCCAATGTGGTCGAGGGCGTGCCCGAGGGGTCGGTTGGCCATGCAGGGCGGCTGCTATGCGACCGTTTCAATCGCGTCAAGGGCATGACCGATGTGTTTGCCATAGGCGACCAAAGCCTCGTCGAGGGTGATCCCGACTGGAAGCTCGGGCACCCCCAGCTGGCACAGGTTGCCTTGCAGCAGGCTGCCAATGTGGCCAGTAACATTGTTAAGAGCGACAATGGCCAGGAGATGAAGCCGTTTGTCTACAAGAACCTGGGCACAATGGCCACCATAGGCCGCAGGCGTGCTGTTGCCGAGATAGGCAGTGCCAGGTTGGGCGGCACCTTAGCTTGGCTGCTGTGGCTGGTAGTGCATTTGCGCTCGATACTGGGCGTGAAAAACAAATTTTTTGTCCTTCTCAACTGGATGTGGAACTATTTCAACTACATGCAGAGTCTCAGGTTGATACTCAAGTGACTGCCGTCCCCTTTTTGCAGGAGGGCTGTGTGCAATATAAATGAAGCAGGGTGTGCCATCGAGACGTGTTCTCGTGACACACCCTGCTCAAGTGTGTGTGTGCTGTTGTGCCGCTGTCGCCACATGGCACCGCTCTCTATGTGGGGAGCGTGGCGGCGGCGTGTGCGCGACTAAGTCGTCACCAGCGACATGCCTTTCTTGAGGGCTTCCTCGTTCATGGGTATCAAGCCCCAGTGGCGCTCGGGCAGCGACTTCTTCAAGCCCTTGAGCACGTTTTCGATCGTGACCACGGGCCGCACTTTCAAGTAGGCGCCCAGCACAATCATGTTGAACGACTTGGCGTTTTTCATCTCAAACGAAGCCTCGGTAGCATCGACCTTGTACACCTTGATGTCGGTGCGCTTGGGCGGGGTGTGGATTCCGTAGCTGTCGTAGATGAGCACGCCGCCGGGTTTCACCTTGCTCTCAAAGCGGTCGAGACTCTGCTGGTTGAGCACGATTACAGCGTCGTAGCTGTTGAGAATGGGCGACGAGATGCGCTGGTCGCTCAGTATCACCGTCACATTGGCGGTGCCGCCTCGCTGCTCGGGCCCGTAGCTCGGCATCCACGTCACTTCTTTGCCTTCCATCAGGCCAGAATAGGCCAGTATTTTGCCCATCGAGAGGACACCTTGTCCACCGAAACCTGCAATGATAATTTCTTCTTTCATAATCTTGTTGTCCTCCCTTGTTTATTTTGTTGCATCCACATCTTTCAAGTCGCCCAGCGGGTACTTCTTGAACATGTTCTCGACCATCCACTCGTTGGCCTTGACCGGGCTCATCTTCCAGCCGGTGTTGCAGGTGCTCACGATCTCGACGACCGAGGTGCCCTTGCCCTCCATGCTGTTTTCAAAAGCCTTGCGTATTGCGGCTTTGGCCTTGCGCACTGCAGCGGCTGTGTGCACAGCCTGGCGTGTCACATAGCGTGTGCCGTCGAGCTGCGCCAGCAGCGGGGTGATGGCCAGCGGGTAGCCGTTGAGGTCGGCGCGGCGGCCGTAGGGGCAGGTGGCCGTCTTCTGGCCCAGCAGTGTGGTGGGGGCCATTTGGCCGCCCGTCATGCCGTAGATGGCATTGTTGATGAAGATGATGGCAATGCTCTCGCCGCGGTTGCAGGCGTGTATCGACTCGCAGGTACCTATGGCGGCAAAGTCACCGTCGCCCTGGTAGGTGAACACCAGCTTGTCGGGCTGCAGGCGCTTGATGCCTGTGGCCATGGCCGTGGCACGGCCGTGGGCGGCCTCGACCCAGTCGATGTCGATGTAGTTGTAGGCAAACACGGCGCAGCCCACTGGCGAAACGCCTATTGCATATTCCTCGGCGCCCATTTCCTCGATGACCTGGGCCACCAGTTTGTGCACCACGCCGTGGCTGCAGCCTGGGCAGTAGTGCATGTTTCGGTCGTTCAGAAGCTTTGGTTTCTTGTAAACAAGATTTTCAGGCTTTATTATATCATTGATTTCCATATATTTGTCATTTTTAAGTTGTAACTGTAAAGTAACAAGCAGGAGCGGCCTGTGTCACTTGTTCACAATATTAAACTTTTGCTTCAATGCGTCGAGCACCTCGTCGGGGGTGGGCACATTGCCGCCCAGGCGGCCGTAGTGCTCAACGGGCACCTTGCAGTCGACGGCCAGTTTCACGTCTTCGATCATCTGTCCGGCGTCGAGCTCGACTACCAGTATGCCTTTCACATTGCTGGCAGCGCGGCGCAGGTGCTCGTCGGGGAAAGGCCACAGGGTGATGGGGCGCACAAGTCCCACCTTGATGCCCTCTTCGCGGGCGATCTCCATGGTCTTCATGGTGATGCGTGCCTGGCTGCCAAAGGCCACAATCAGGTACTCGGCATCGTCGCAGTTCACGAGCTCGCAGCGTTTCTCGTTTTTCTCAATTTCACGGTAGGTGGCCTGGAAGCGGTTGTTGTTGGCTTCCATCACGTCGTCGTCGAGCTCAAGCGAGGTCACAATGTTGTTTTTGCGGCCCTTGGCTCCGTTCACTGCCCAGGGGCATTGCTTGCGTATCTGCTCCTCGGTGCGGCGTGGACGTTGCTCGGGCAACACCACTTTTTCCATGAGCTGCCCTATGAGGCCGTCGGCCAGTATCATCGACAGGCAGCGATACTTGAAGGCCAGGTCCCAACCCAGTGCCACAAAGTCGGTCATCTCCTGCACGCTGCTGGGTGCAAGCACAATCATGTGGTAGTCGCCGTGGCCGCCGCCCTTGGTAGCCTGGAAATAGTCGGCCTGCGAGGGATGTATGGTGCCCAGTCCCGGGCCGCCGCGCATCACGTTGACCAGCAGTGCCGGCACCTCGCTGGCGGCCATAAACGACACGCCCTCTTGCATCAGGCTGTAGCCTGGGCTCGAGGTCGACGTCATCACTGCCTTGCCGCAGCATGCACCGCCATATACCATGTTGATTGCAGCCACTTCGCTCTCGGCCTGAAGCACCACCATGCCGGTGGTGTCCCATGGCATTTCGGCTTCGAGCTTCTCAAGCACCTCGCTTTGCGGGGTGATAGGGTAGCCAAAGTAACCGTCGGCGCCATAGCGTATTGCCGCCATGGCCAGGGCCTCATTGCCCTTCATGAGTTTCACTTCTTCTTTCATTTTCTTGATGTTTTAAAGCAATTACTTTTCAACTACCCGATATACCTCGATGCAGGCATCGGGACACACTAACGCACAACTCTGGCAACCAATGCACTCTTCGGGCACAGCCATGTAGGCATAATGGTAGCCGCGGTTGTTTACTTCTTTCTCCTGAAGACTCAGGACATGCTTAGGACACGCAACGACACACAGGCTGCAGCCTTTGCATCGCTCGGTGTTGACCGTAACAGCTCCTCTGATTTTTGGCATAAATTGTTAAATTTAATTTTTAGATTAGGTTAGTTAGTTGCAAATATAGTTTTTCTTCTACAATTTCACAAGTTTTATTTCTCCCTTTTTGGAGGGATTCAAAGAATTGGTCTGCACGATACTCGCCATGTGTCTCGTGCCATAATGCCCCGTTGCCAGGACCTGGCCGGGCAACGCATGCCTACACGCTACTTGAGCTTGCCCAGTATCGTGCGCAGCTCCTCGCCCATGTTGATGGTGTAGCCTTGCCTGTAGTAGACGATGCGGTTGAAGGTGTCGGCAATGACAAACACGGGCAGCTGGTCGCTTGCGAGCTTGAGCTCGCTCTTGAGGGCGTTGAGTATCTTGTGGTCGGGGTCGACACCATAGGTGATGCCCTCGGCCGGCAGGTTGAAGTCGCTGGCGTTGAACTTGCGCACTGCGGCTTCGTCTTCCAGGAGCAGCACCACGGGGCGGCCTATTTCGACCTTGGCAATGTCGCGCAAGGCGTGGTTGCTGGGCTCCTGCCCCATGCCCACGATGCCCAGCACATAGTAGCCGCGGCCAGTGCACGATAGCAAGCTCACGGGGGTTGAGGCAATGGTGCACGACTTGATGTCGACCCGGTTGAAGCGCGACTCGCTGTCGAAGTTGCCTATCACTGCCACCTGGTCGCCCGTGGCTTGCCGCATCGTGAGTGGCACTGTGGTGGTGTGGCCTGCCTCGATTTTGAACTCGCGCACTGTTGCCAGCACGGTGCCGCTGGCCATGCGGCTGCCAGTCACCAGCACATAGGTGCCTGTGTCGAGCTGTGCGCCATTCTTGAAGGTCGATGCCCAGGTGCAGTTGTTCTCGTCGTAGTTTTGCAGCACCATGCGGCCGCCTGTCATCTTGCTTATGGTGAAGTGTATATAGTAGGACAAGTCGTCGTGCAGCGGGGTGGGGGTGTAGTCGAGCACAAGCGTGCCCTGCGGCGTGGCTTTGGCCTGGCCGGTCTTGTCCCATTTCACATCGATCCAACTGTTGCTGCCGCTGTTGCGGTATTGCACCTTGCCGGTCACGGCATCTTTGCGGGCGTCGATGTCGAGACTGCGGGCCACGTCGACAAAGAAGATGTCGCGGCTTCGCTCGTCGGCGATGCGGTAGTTGTACACTCCTGTAGCCGACTGGGCGTAGCGCAGCGCCTTGGTGTCGGGGTTGAGCCTTATGTTCTTTTTTATCCACTCCACGAGCAGTTGCGGGTTGGTTTTGTACCGTGTGGCCTCGGCGGCAAACTTCTGCTCAAAGAAATGCTTGAATGGGCGCAGCGGCTCGGCCTCGACCCGGGGCGAAAGCTGGTTGCTGCGGGCTGTCATGTTGTCGTCGAGCACTTGCATGGTCACATCGCGCAAGTCCTTGTCGGTGAGTGTGCTCAGCAGTTTCAACGCGCGCTCTTGCTGGCCGCTGTACTTGTTGAGAAAGTCGAGTATCACCTGGTGGTTGCCACGCGATTTCACCAGATAGGGGCGTTGCTCCTCGGGATAAGCCTGGGCCTTGTCGGGGGTGATGAAGGTGGCAGTGTAGGCATTGCGCATCGCGTCTTCCTGCTCGAGGCGCTGCTTGTTGCGGGCGGCCAGTGCAGCAGGCACGTCGGGCAGCACGGGGTGCTCGGGCGGCGGCACAATGTCGATAGAGCGGGGCAAGGCAGTGTGGCGGGCTATCTTGACGGTGAGCGCGGTGTCCTTTCCAAATGTGGCTTTGGTCCACCCATACTGGCCGTCGCGGCTTGCCCACACGAGCATGTCGCCCTTGCCGGCAGTGAGGCTCACACGCCCCGCGGCATCGGCCCACTTGGTGACTGCCGTGTAAAACTCGGCATAGTTGTAGATCTTGAATTCCACACGTGCGTTGGGCACAGGTTTCCCCTGGGTGTCGACGATGGTGAACCGTATCTTGGCCGTCTCGGCATAGTTGCCCACGAGGTTCACCTCGGTGTAGTTGCTTGTCTTGAGCACGGTCTCCTCGGGCCCGTCATAGTCGCCAAAGACACGTGTGTGCATGAGCAGTGCCCGCGATGCCGGGGCGTTGAACCACCCCAGGTTGAGCACGGCCTCGGGCTCGCAGGCTCCCATAAACCACCACTTGCCGTCGGCCCAGGCCTCGACCCAGGCATGGTTGTCGTCGGTGTGGGCCCAGCGCGGGGTGTAGACTTGTCGTGCCGGAATGCCTACTGCGCGCAGTGCCGCAACGGTGAGCGTGCTCTCCTCGCCGCAACGCCCGGTAGCCGTCTTCACGCTTTGCAGCGGCGACGAGGTGCGCGAGTCGCTGGGCTGGTAGGTCACATGCTCGTGGCACCAGTGGTTCACCTCGAGTATGGCGTCTTTCATGCTCAGGCCTTTCACGCGGTCTTTCAGCTGCTTGTAAAACACAAGCCGGGCGCTGTCGAGCGGCTCGTTGTTGACGCGCAGCGGCAGCACAAAGTGCATGAAGATGTCGCTGGGTATCGTTTTTCCCCAGGGCATCTGCTCGCGGGTGAGCAGGGTTTGCCTCACATTGGCGATGTAGAAGTCCTGGCTGTAGTCGGTCACGTCGCACAACGGGGCGTAGGCGTAGAGAAAGTGCAGTGCTTGCCGCTCCTCGTTGTTCAGCCCTTTCTCGTCGAGCTTGAAGCCCACGAGCTGTTTCTTGGCATTGTAGGCGCTGTCGATGTTGGCACCTGCCATTGCCTGGATAAAGATGAGGAAAATCGATGCCGCGGTAAGGAGTCTCGCTCTCATGTGTCGTTTAGTTTTAGGTAAAAAATATGAGTGTCTCCAGCTGTTGAGGAGACACTCACAAAGGTAAGAATTAATTTTACAAAAAGAATTTTTTTGTAAAAAAAACAACGTCATGGAACGCTTTTTCTTGTTTCATGAAGTGGCATGTGAATAATAGCATTCATGCCATTCACGATATAGATGCCGGCAGCCTTGCGCTCGAGGTGTGCCGTGCAGGGGGTGTCGTGCGTCAATCCCTGATGACCAAATCTTTCTTGCTGTCGTTGGAGTTGCTCTCGATAGCTTTTTTCACAGCTTCAAGGTCGCTTGGCTTGCCTATTTTCTTGATCACCTTGATCGCTGCCTTTCTTGCCAGCCAGTTGGCATTGATGTCCTTGGCGATGTCGCTCATCACGGCTACATACTCTTCGGGCTTGAAATAGGTGGCCTTGCTGCGCCATTGGGCATAGTTGGATTCGGCCTGCGTTGCAAGTTCGCCCACGCTGTTCCATGCCGGGTCTTTGTCGGTGCGCGGAGTTTTCTTGAAGTAAGCCAGAGTGGCCTCATAGGCCTCTTTGTTGGTCTGCTTGTGGAAAGGATAGTCATACCACATGGCGTAGAGGCTTTTCACGCAGTCGCTGTGCAGGTCGACCTTGGCAGGGTCGTTGAGCGCCTTCACGATTTCGGGCACGAGCGTGGGGTCGTGCAGCTTGCCGCAAGAGCCGTACATGGCTTTCTGGACGTCGGGATCCTTGTCGTTCATCAGCTTCAGCACGGCCTCTTTGGCCCCTTTCACGCCTTCAGTCCACGAGTTGCCTATGGCATAGGCGCACTGGGTGCGAATGGCAGGATGCTTGTTGCCCACTTGCGAGAAGATAAACTCGGCCACAGCAGGCTCTTTCATCTCGTTGGCCAGAGTCTTGATGCCGCATTTTATCACATAGTCGTTTTTTTCCTCTTTGAGCATTTTCACGAGTTCGTTGCAGTCGGAACTCGAGGTGCCGAAGATCGACTTGAAGCTGCTCACCACATAGCCTCTCACTTGGGGATACTCGTTGTTCAAGAGTTTTTTCTTGATTTCGTTGGCATTGGCGGGGGCTTTGTGGTCTTTCATCACTTCGGAGGTTGCACTCGACACGGGGTTGTTGTCGAGTTCGAGGCGGTCCTTGTCGATGCCCACCTTGGAGTAGGCCAGTATCAAGGCTTCATATTCAACATCGGTGAGCACATCCTTGCTCTTGACCATGCTCACAAGCCCTTCCTTGGTGAAGTCTACGCTGTTGAGCAGTTTCATAGCCGGGCTGTTGTTGGCTTCGGAATTTTCCATGCCTCCCTTGTCTTTGGTTTGGAAACACGAGGTGAGGAGTGCTGCAATTGCTAAAATTAAAATTGATTTTTTCATATTTGCTATGTTTTATGAGTTGTTGATTTGTTATGCTATTTCTTTTATTTCATCATGTAGTAGACGAGAATGCCTGCGATGATGATGGCGATGATGATAGAGATGGCCACCTTTATCTTGCTCAGGGGGTAGTTGCCCTCTACCTCGCCAGTGCGGCCGTTGACCACAAACTGGTAAATTTTGCCCTGGTAAGTATAGGAACTTATCCATATGGGCAGGAGCAGGTGCTTGAACATGATGTCGCCATAGTCGGTGTCGCGCCAGTCGATGCGTTGGTCGCTGCCGCCTATGTCTTTTTTGATTTCCTGGTCGATTTCAATGTCCATTTTCTGCTTGGCTATCTCGGCGGCCTGTACAAAATCCTTGGTGTAGAGCTCGGTTTCAAAACCGCTCAAAAACTCCTCGCGGTAATCCACGCAATTTTCCAGGTCCCATCTCACAAGCTTGTTGAGAATACCGGCAGGCAGCGTGTCGCTGGCGGGCACGAGCAGGTTTTCGAAGTCGACGTTCACTTCACCCTCCACGTTTCGCCACTCGGTGTAGCTCTCCGTTTCTTCCTTGCCGTTCACCCTTTTAACCCTGGTGGCTCTTTGCCCCTGCTTTCCCTTGTACTGGGTCTCGGTCTCGGCGTCGTAGGCCCAGTAAGGCATATACACGCCCTGGAAGGCCTTGGTGTCGGCAGCATTCTTGCGCAGCTCGTTGGGGGCATACCACTTGCCTTTGAGCCATTCCTTGTAGGCTTCGCGACCTGCTTTCTTGCCAATGCTGAAGGGGAGCATGTACTCGGGTTTCCATGCCCGTCGCTCGTGAGCGTCGGTCAACACCAGATTGCTGCCGCAGAAGGCGCACCGTGCCGATGTGATATTTTCGGCCACTGTTGTTGTGGCGCCGCATTGCTGGCACTTGATTTCGGTCACGGTCGTGGTGTTGATTCCCTCGTTGAGCTTGCTGGCACATTGGGCTGCGCACTCATCCAGGCTCTGGCCGGTGAGCGATACGGGAGTCATGTCGAGCTCTTGCTCATGGCCGCAGTATATGCACTTGAGCGTTCCGCTCTCGGGTGAGTATTGCATGGTGCCGCTGCACGATGGACATTTCGTCTGCAGGGCATTGTCTATCGGGGTTTTCTCCTTTTCTGTATTGTTGTCTCCATTCATTGTTCTTTATAGTTTTGTAATGGTTGACTGCGATATGGCTTGATTTCTCGTGGCAGTTAAATTGCTGGCGGCGGCGGTGGCGGCGGCGTGTTGCTTGTGAACAGCGGCGACAGTGCCTGTACTGTGCCTGCAGCCGCCCAACCTGCCATGCCTTGTGTCCACACCATTGTGTCGGTCTTGAGCTGGCCTTGCTGCGCCATCTGCATGAGTTGCTGCATGTTGTAGGGGCCGCTCTGTGCTCCGTTCACAGCCGTGTAGTAGCTGGGCTGCTGCTGAATGGGCGGTGGAGCCATCGCTGGCGCCTGCTGCTGCATGGGTTGCGTCATTTGGTTGGTCATCTGCTGTGCCATGGCCAGGCCCATACCCATGCCCATAGCACCGCTGGCCAGCCCGCTGTTGCTTCCCATGGGGTTGTTGGCGCCATCCTCGAGAGAGTTGGCAAATTGCATCTGCGTGAAGGCGTTCATGTTGCCGGCGTTTACCTGGCCGCTGCCTATTATGCCCATGCTGGTGCGCTGGTCGAGGGCTTTTTCCACGGCCTCGGGCAACGAGATGTTTTCGACAAGAAACTTGGTGAGGTCGATGCCGTAGTCGTCAAATTCCTTTTTCAAGTATTCCTTGAGGGCCTCGGAGAACTCGTTGAGGTTGGCTGCCAGGTCAAGGGCGGCAATCTTTGACTCGGCCAGGTAGTCGGTAAACTTGGTGATGATGTGGTTGCGCAGCTGCTCGCTCACCATGTCGGTGGTGTAGTTGCCGCTGGTGCCGGCCACGCCTTTCATAAACTTGGTGGGGTCGCTTTGCACCTGGAAACAGTAAGAACCGAATGCCCGCAGGCGTATGGGCCCAAACTCGGGGTCGCGCAGCGTGATAGGATTGGACGTGCCCCAGCGCAGGTTGAGAAACTGCTTGGTGTTGACAAAGTAAACGTCGACCTTGAAGGGTGAGTTGAACCCGTATTTCCACCCCTTGAGCGTGGTGAGAATGGGCATGTTGCTTGTCGTGAGCTGGTAGCGGCCTGGCTGGTAGATGTCGGCAAACTGACCTTCGTTCACCAGCACTGCCACCTGGCTCTCTCGCACGGTGAGTTGTGCACCGTTTTTAATCTCGGCTTGATAGCGGGGAAACCGCCACACCATGGTGTCGGCCGTGTCATCGGTCCACTCAATGATGTCGATAAACTCATTGAGCACTTTTTCTTTAAAAGAATTAAATAGTCCCATAATGTTGTTTTGTGTTGTGATAAATATATATACTGGGTGGCAAAAGCTCTTGGTGTGGAGCCTTTGCAACCGTTGTGGCTGTGTCGATAGATTTTTTATGGGAAGCCTTCATGCTTTTCTATATATATTCTATTTTTTTTGCCTCGACAGCCCGCCCGCCGTTGTTGCAGGCCGTGGCCGCGATGCCCATAAAATTCAGTTGCAAATATAATAAAAAATAAATGACCAAACAATAATTTGGCCATTTATTAAAAAATAAACAAAAAATTGCTTTTACACTTATTTGTTTGGCTTCTTGGCGTGCTTTTCCCACGGGTAGAGCTCTTCGCCCTCATGCTTGATATAGACTCGCATGCCCACATAGGCATAGCGGTCGTGAAGCTTGATGATGTCCTCGTCGAGAAGGCGTATGCAACCCTCGCTGTCGCGTCCAGGCACCGAGGAGCGGTTGTTGGTGCTCCCATGTATGCCTATGCCGCTGTGCCCTGGAGTGACCAGCCGCAGGAACCAGTGCCCATAGGCCAGAATACTGCCCCGGCCGTCGTGAAAGTCGTGTCTCCAGGTCGAGGCGTCTTGCATCATCGAGATGTAGAAGGGCTTTCCGGCAGGCGACTCGGGCGTCTTCATGTCGCCCTTGCGCTGCTTGTTGCCGGTGCGCTTGCTCAGACATGCCGGGAATGTGGCCAGCAGGGTAGTGTCGCCGTTGGCTTCGGGGCGGTACACTTTCAAGTTGAGGTCGCGCTTTGAAATTACGATAAACGAGCCGTCGCCCTTGTGGCACACCCTCTCGCTCTTGCCCGATGCACTGCAAGTGACGGCCATGACGAGTGCTGCCATGATAATGATTATTCTTTTCATGCGATTGTGTAATGTTTTATGTGTTATTTGTATTTCTTTGCAAGTTTGTAGATGGCTTCGAGCATGTCGCAATCGTCGGGGGTGAGCTCTATGCCGCGGCGGGCCATCACCCGCTTGGCTGTGGCCAGAAAGGGGCGCATCTTTACGTCTTTGAACCCGCTGGTGCTCCCGCCCTCCATAAACGAGGCAACAAAGTTGCGCGGGAACCCGGCTCCGTACACGTTGACGCCCACGCCCAGCACGGTGGCAGTGTTGAGCATGCAGTTCACGCCCGTCTTGCAGTGGTCGCCCATGATGGGCCCGCAAAATTGCAGCCCGGTGTGGTCAAAGCGCTGTGTGGCATAGTTCCATAGCCGAATCTCGCTGTAGTCGTTCTTGAGATTGGAGGCCGTGGTGCCGCCGCCTATGTTGCACCATTCACCTATCACGGCATCGCCCAGGAATCCCTCGTGAGCCTTGTTGCTGTAGCCTATCATCACGGTGTTTTCCACCTCACCCCCTATCTTGCAGTAGGGTCCCAGGGTGGTGGCGCCATACACCTTGGCCCCGATGCGCACCTTGGCATCGTGGCAGGCGGCAAAGGGGCCGCGCACGCATGCCCCCTCCATCACCTCGACGTTTTCACCTATATATATAGGGCCGCCTTTGGCGTTGAGGCACGCGCCCTCGACGCTGGCACCTTTTTCGATAAATATCTGGCCAGGATCGCCTATCACTGTGCACGATGGCGGCAGGGGGTGCGACTGCCTGCCGGCGGTGATGCGCTCATAGTCGCTGCGCAGTACCTCGCCGTTGAGCTCGAAAATATCCCACAGGTGCTTGATTGCCGTGGGGCGCTCGACTGGCGCCAGGGTGGTGGCATAGTTGTGGTTGTCGAAGTCCTGCGCGCTGCCGTTGAAGGCAATGAGTTGCCCCTCGCTGTCGACGATGGCCTCTCCGCTTTTCAGACCCAGCGCCTGCCGGGCCAGCTGCGGGGTGGGGATGACGTGGCCGGCAACCAGCAGGTTCTGGCTGCGCAGCGTGGTGGGGAACTTCTTCTTCAGGTAGGAGGCCGTGAGATAGCTATAGGTGCCTTCTCCCAGCAGGGCCTGCCACTTCTCCTCGATGGTTGTGATGCCTACTCTTATTTTGGTTATGGGTCTCGTGTAGGTAATGGGAAGCAGTTGCTTCCTCACATTGTTGTCGTCAAAGATGATAATGTTTTTCATTCCTATGGTTATATAAAAATGGTCGCGCAAAGTAACGTATTTTTCTTCATTTCGCCAAATTCTCTTTTTTTTATTGTCAACTGCCCTGTGTGGCACTGAAAATGCCTAAATTTGCACCCGAATTCAATCATAAGCCTGTTATGGAATATTTAGAACAATATATTAAAGGTGTGTGGGTGATCAAGCCCAATCGTTTCGGCGATGCCCGCGGCTACTTCAGCGAGGTGTTCAAGAAAGAAGAGTTCCAGGCCCACGTGGGCCCGGTGGAGTTTGTGCAAGACAATGAGTCGTTCTCGAGCCACGGCGTGCTGCGAGGCCTTCATTTCCAGCGAGGGGAATTCTCTCAAGCCAAACTCGTGCGCGTGTCGCGCGGTGCCGTGCTCGACGTGGCCGTCGACCTGCGTGGCGGCAGCCCCACCTACGGCCGTCATGTGGCCGTCGAGCTCACGGCCCACGAGGGCACGCAGCTGTTCATCCCCCGCGGCTTTGCCCACGGCTTTGTGGTGCTGAGCGACGAGGCCCAGTTCCAGTACAAGGTCGACAACGTGTATGCCCCTCACAGCGAGGCCACCTTGCGCTTCGACGACCCCGAGCTGCACATCGACTGGCGCATCCCGCAAGACCAAATGCTCCTCAGTCCCAAGGACAAGTGTGGCATGAGTCTAAAAGATGTTAAACCTTTTTAAAATGTTGTAAAAACGGGCGGCGAGAAGTGGCTGGATGATACACGTTTATATCTCAGCCACTTTTTGCGTGCCTGGCAATGGCGACGAAATAGCGTTGAAAAAGTTGCTAAAACATTTGATTATTAGCCAAATAGTTCGTAACTTTGCAACGCTTTTGAGCCGAAAAGTGCACAAATTCTCTACTAATCGGTTGATTCAGTGGAGTTTGTTGTGTGCTTGAGGTGTATTAAGTCAAGAAATTTATTGTATCATTTTATAATTAAAAACAAGTAAAACAGAACTAAGATGCCTACAATTTCGCAATTAGTAAGAAAAGGCCGTACAACTCTGGAATACACCAGCAAGTCGCCAGCTTTGGACTCTTGCCCACAGCGTCGTGGCGTGTGCGTGCGTGTTTACACCACCACTCCCAAGAAGCCAAACTCGGCAATGCGCAAGGTTGCACGTGTGAGATTAACTAATGGTAAGGAGGTGAACTCCTACATCCCTGGCGAGGGTCACAACCTGCAAGAGCACTCTATCGTGATGGTGCGCGGCGGTCGTGTCAAGGACCTTCCCGGTGTGCGTTACCACATCGTGCGCGGCACGCTCGATACAGCAGGCGTGGCCGGCCGCACACAGCGCCGCTCCAAGTACGGAGCCAAGCGCCCCAAGGCTGCCAAGAAGTAAACAAAACTGCTTGAGCTGTCATGTGCTGTGACTTTTCCAGAGAGAAACAGAGAAACAGCGACTTTTCTACTAAACAAAACAAACAATTAAAATTTAACTTAGTTTTTGATTTTATTGGATTGATGATTTTTACGGTTGAGTAAATGGCCATAGAGATGGCCGTTGAAGAACAAAGATGCAACAACCAAGCGGACAAAAACTACAACTTTTAAGAAAACAATGAGAAAGGCAAAGCCCAAAAAAAGGATCATTCTGCCCGATCCTAAATTCGGTGATGTGCGCGTGTCAAAATTCGTGAATCACCTCATGTATGACGGCAAGAAGAATACCTCATACACGATTTTCTACACTGCCCTCGATATCGTGGGTCAGAAAATGGCTAAAGAAGAGAAAACCCCGCTCGAGATTTGGAAAAGTGCCCTCGAGAAGGTGACTCCACAAGTAGAAGTTAAATCGCGTCGCGTGGGCGGTGCAACCTTCCAGGTGCCTACCGAAATTCGCCCCGACCGCAAGGAGTCGATATCAATGAAAAATCTTATCAATTTCGCACGTAAACGTGGCGGCAAGACCATGGCCGACAAACTCGCCTCCGAAATCATGGACGCCTACAATGAGCAAGGCGGCGCATTCAAGCGCAAAGAGGACATGCACCGCATGGCCGAGGCTAACCGTGCATTTGCACATTTCAGATTTTAATTGATATTATAGGAGAACAAAATGAGAACAGACGAACAACTGAAACTTACACGCAATATCGGTATCATGGCTCACATCGATGCCGGTAAGACTACCACCTCTGAGCGCATTCTGTACTACACCGGTCTCACTCACAAGATTGGCGAGGTGCACGACGGTGCTGCCACCATGGACTGGATGGAGCAGGAACAGGAGCGTGGTATCACTATCACATCGGCTGCTACCACTGCCTACTGGAAATACAACGACAAGAAATACAAAATCAACCTTATCGACACCCCAGGACACGTCGACTTCACTGTCGAGGTGGAGCGTTCGCTGCGCGTGCTCGATGGCACTATCGCCACCTTCTGTGCAGTGGGCGGCGTTGAGCCCCAGTCTGAAACCGTGTGGCGCCAGGCCGACAAGTACAACGTGCCTCGCATCGCCTATGTGAACAAGATGGACCGTAGCGGTGCCAACTTTCTCGAAGTGGCTCGCCAAATCAAGGATGTGCTTGGTTCCAACCCCTGCCCAATACAGCTGCCTATCGGTGCCGAAGAGTCGTTCAAGGGTATTGTCGACTTGATCAGGATGAAGGCCCTCTACTGGCACGATGAGACCATGGGTGCCGAGTATGAGGTCGACGAGATCCCCGACAACATGCTCGAGGAGGCTCAGAAGTATCGCGACAAGATGCTCGAGAATATCGCCGAGTTTGACGAGGATCTCATGGCCAAGTATTTCGACGACCCCAGCACTATCACCGAAGAGGAAATCAAGCGCGCACTGCGCACGGCTACCCTCAAGATGGAACTTGTGCCCATGCTGTGCGGCAGCTCGTTCAAGAACAAGGGCGTTCAGCCTCTGCTCGATGCCGTGTGTGCCTATCTGCCCAGCCCCGAGGACACTCCCGAGGTTGTGGGCCATTCCTACGACGACCCCGACAAGCAGGAGACCCGTCGCCCCGTGTTTGAAGACCCCATGTGCGCCCTGGTGTTCAAGATCGCTACCGATCCCTATGTGGGCCGCCTGGTGTTCTTCCGCGTTTACTCGGGTCAAATCGACGCCGGTACCTATGTGTTCAACTCTCGCTCGGGCAAGAAAGAGCGCATCTCTCGACTGTTCCAGATGTTCTCCAACAAGCAGAACCCCATGGAGACCATCGGCTGCGGCGACATCGGCGCAGGCATCGGCTTCAAGGATGTGCGCACGGGCGACACGCTGTGCGACGAGAACCATCCCATCGTGCTCGAGGCTATGGACTTCCCCGATCCTGTGATCGGTATCGCAGTCGAGCCCAAGACGCAGAAAGACCTCGACAAGCTCAACCTGGGTCTTGAGAAACTCGCCGAGGAGGATCCAACCTTCCAGGTGGAAAGCAACGAGGAGACAGGCCAAACCATCATCCGCGGTATGGGCGAGCTTCATCTCGACATCATTCTTGACCGCCTCAAGCGCGAGTTCAAGGTCGAGTGCAACCAGGGCAAGCCCCAGGTTACCTACAAGGAAGCCATCACCAAGCCCGTCGAGCTGCGTGAAGTGTTCAAGAAGCAGACTGGTGGCCGTGGTAAGTTTGCCGATATCATCGTTCGCATCGAGCCCGTCGACGAGGACTTCGAGGGCAGCCTCCAGTTTATCGATGTGGTCAAGGGCGGCGATATCCCCAAGGAGTTCATTCCAAGCATCCAGAAGGGTTTCCAGACCGCTATGAAGAGTGGCGTGCTCGCAGGATACCCCGTCGAGCAGCTCAAGGTGACCGTGATCGACGGTTCCTACCACCCGGTCGACTCCGATCAGATCTCGTTCGAGCTCTGCGCCCAGAGTGCCTTCCGCAAGGGTTGTGCCCAGGCAGGACCTGTGCTCATGGAGCCCATTATGAAGGTCGAGGTCGTGACGCCCGAGGAGAGCATGGGCGACGTGATAGGCGACTTGAACAAGCGTCGTGGCCAGGTCGAGGGCATGGAGACCAGCCGCAGCGGTGCCCGCATCATCAAGGCAACCGCCCCGCTGGCCGAGATGTTCGGCTATGTGACTGCACTGCGCACAATCACCAGTGGCCGCGCCACTTCTACAATGAGCTTCTCTCACTATGCTCAAGTGAGCAAGGCTATCGCTACCAAGGTGCTTGAGGAAGTCAAGGGCCGTGTGGATTTGTTGAAATAATTTTATCATTAAAAATATGAGCCAAAAAATCAGAATTAAATTAAAATCTTACGATCACAACTTGGTTGACAAGTCAGCTGAGAAGATTGTTAAAACTGTGAAGACTACCGGCGCAGTTGTTTCGGGCCCGATACCCCTGCCCACCCACAAGCGCATCTTCACTGTGAATCGTTCGACTTTTGTCAACAAGAAGTCGCGTGAACAATTCCAATTGTCATCTTTCAAGCGTCTCATCGACATCTACAGCTCTACAGCCAAGACCGTCGATGCACTCATGAAGCTTGAGTTGCCAAGCGGCGTTGAAGTTGAGATCAAGGTATAGTACACCTGCTCTTGCTTCACAATACCGCAAGTGATAAGTCAATCAAAAAGTGATTCAAAAATTTTTTAAAAATTAAGAGAAATGCCAGGATTATTAGGAAAGAAAATCGGAATGACATCCGTTTTCAGTGCCGACGGTAAGAACATACCGTGCACTGTTATCGAAGTTGGTCCTTGTGTTGTAACTCAGGTTAAGACTGTCGACAAAGACGGCTACGCAGCTTTGCAGCTCGGCTTCCAGGAGAAAACCCAGAAGCACACCACAAAGCCCGAAGCTGGTCACTTCAAGAAAGCCGGTTGCAAGCCACAACGCCACTTGGCCGAGTTCAAAGATTTTGATGGTGAGTACAAGCTTGGTGATACTGTCACCGTAGATTTGTTCAATGACGCCTCATTTGTCGATGTGATCGGCGTATCTAAAGGTAAAGGTTTCCAGGGCGTTGTCAAGCGCCATGGTTTCGGCGGTGTGGGCCAGGCCACGCACGGCCAGGACGACCGCTACCGTGCTCCCGGTTCTATCGGCGCCTGCTCCTACCCAGCCATCGTGTTCAAGGGTATGCGCATGGCCGGCCACATGGGCAGCGACCGCGTGACTGTTCAAAATCTACAAGTAGTTAAAGTTCTGCCTGAAAACAATCTGCTTCTCGTGAAGGGCAGTGTTCCAGGCGCTAAAGGTTCAATTTTATCAATCGTTAAGTAATGGAACTCGCAGTATATAACATCAAAGGTGAAGACACCGGGAAGAAGGTAACCCTCAACGATGAGGTCTTTGCACTTGCCGAGCCCAATGAGCACGCAGTGTATCTCGATGTCAAGCAGTACCTCGCCAATCAGCGCCAGGGTACCTCAAAATCGAAAGAAAGAAGTGAGATTTCAGGTTCTACCAAGAAGCTTGGCCGCCAGAAGGGTGGCGGCGGTGCTCGCCACGGCGACATCAAGTCTCCGGTAATGGTGGGCGGCGGCCGCATCTTCGGCCCCAAGCCCCGCAACTATGGCTTCAAGCTCAACAAGAAGGTGAAGGCCCTCGCACGCCGGTCTGCGCTTACTTTCAAGGCTCAGAACAACCAGATCGTCGTGGTCGAAGACCTCAACTTTGAGGCTCCGAAGACTAAAGAATTTGTAAATTTTGCTAAAAATCTCAAACTTGACGGCCAGAAGGTTGTGCTCGTTTTAGAGAACCAAAATAAAAACGTATTTTTGTCGGCTCGTAATATTGAGCAAGCCAGCGTCTATACTGCTTCGGAGCTGAACACCTATCGCGTCTTGAACAACAAGACCCTGGTGCTCACCGAGAGCAGTGTGGCTGTGTTAAACCAGTTTTAAAAGGAGATATATAAGTTATGGACATAATGATAAAACCTATCGTCACTGAGAAGGCCAACGCTATCAGCGAAAAGAACAATCGTTATTCATTCTCGGTATCTCCCGACGCCAACAAGTATCAGATCAAAGACATGGTCGAGAAACTCTACGACGTCAAGGTGACCGGCGTGAGCACGATGAACTACGATGGCAAGAAGAAAATGCGCTACACCAAGCGCGGCATCCAACGCGGCAAGGTGGCAGCCTTCAAAAAGGCTGTCGTGACTGTCGCCGAGGGTCAAACCATTGATTTCTACAGTAATATTTAATAAGAGAAATGGCAGTAAGAAAATTGAAGCCCACAACACCGGGGCAAAGACACAAGATTATTGGTGTATTTGATGAAATCACTGCACGTACACCAGAAAAATCTCTTGTGGTCGGCAAGCGCGTCACTGGCGGTCGCAACAATGAGGGTCACCTCACCATGCGTTACCTGGGTGGCGGTCACAAGCGCAAATACCGCTTCATCGACTTCAAGAGAAACAAAGACGGTGTACCAGCTACAGTAAAGTCGATCGAGTACGATCCCAACCGTTCGGCCCGTATCGCCCTGCTTTACTATGCAGATGGTTATAAAGCTTATATCATTGCCCCCAACGGTCTCCAGGTGGGTGCAACGGTAATGAGCGGTGAGAACGTAGCCCCTGAACTGGGAAACGCGCTTCCACTGAGTCACATTCCTGTTGGTACTTTAATTCACAACATTGAGATGCGCCCTGGCCAGGGTGCAAGAATTGCTCGTAGTGCCGGCACCTACGCACAGCTCACTTCGCGTGACGGCGACTATGCAATCATCAAATTACCTTCGGGCGAAACCCGCAAGATCCTTGCTGCGTGCAAGGCTACCATTGGCGTTGTGGGCAACTCCGATCACGCCCTCGAGCAGTCGGGCAAGGCCGGACGCTCGCGCTGGCTGGGTCGCCGTCCGCACAACCGCGGTGTGGTGATGAACCCTGTGGATCACCCCATGGGTGGTGGCGAAGGCCGCCAGTCGGGTGGTCATCCACGTTCGCGCAATGGCCTTTATGCAAAGGGCTTGAAGACACGTGCACCGAAGAAGCTGTCTTCGAAGTATATTATCGAAAGAAGAAAGAAGTAATTTGATTAAACATTAAACTATGAGTCGTTCATTAAAAAAAGGCCCTTACATTAGTGTTAAGCTCGAGAAGAAAGTCGACGCTATGAACGAGAGCGGCAAGAAGAGTGTGATCAAGACCTGGTCGCGCGCCTCTATGATCGCCCCCGAGTTTGTCGGTCACACCTTCGCTGTGCACAATGGAAACAAGTTCATTCCCGTCTATGTTACCGAGAACATGGTAGGTCACAAGCTCGGCGAGTTCGCCCCCACACGCACCTTCCGTGGACACAGCGGCAACAACAAGTAATGGGCCCGGGATATCATTTCATTGACAAAAAAAAGAATTAAATACAATGGGTAAAAGAAAAAGAGAAACAGCCAACAAGATCAAGGAAGCCCGCCGCGAGCTCACCTTTGCCAAGCTGAAAAACGTGCCAAGCTCTCCCCGCAAGATGCGTCTTGTGGCCGACATGGTGCGCGGCGTAGAGGTGTTCAAGGCCCTGGGTCTCCTTCATTTCTCCAATAAGCAAGCTGCTGTCGACGTTGAGAAACTCCTCAAGTCGGCCATTTCCAACTGGGAGCAGAAGAATGGCAAGAAGGCAGAGAACGGCGAGCTTTACATCAAGACAATCACTGTCGATTGCGCTCCAATGCTCAAGCGTCTCCGTCCAGCTCCACAAGGCCGTGGCTATCGCATTCGCAAGCGCTCCAACCACATCACCTTGTATGTAGACACGATTAATAAAGACACTAAAGACGCATAAAGATTATGGGACAGAAAGTAAATCCAATTAGCAATCGTTTAGGTATCATCCGTGGTTGGGATTCCAACTGGTACGGTGGTAGTAATTATGGAGATACGCTTGTCGAGGATTCCAAAATCCGCAAGTATCTTAACGTGCGTCTGGCCAAGGCCAGTGTGTCGCGCATCGTCATCGAGCGCACGCTCAAGCTGGTGACCATCACCATCTGCACCTCTCGTCCGGGCCTCATCATCGGCAAGGGCGGTCAGGATGTCGACAAGCTCAAGGAAGAGCTCAAGAACCTCACCAACAAAGACGTGCAAATCAACATCTACGAGGTGAAGCGCCCCGAGCTCGACGCCGAGATCGTGGCCAACAACATCGCTCACCAAATCGAGGGCAAGATCGCCTATCGCCGTGCCGTGAAGATGGCCATCGCCTCGACCATGCGCATGGGCGCCGAGGGCATCAAGATCCAGGTCAACGGTCGCTTGAACGGCGCCGAGATGGCCCGCTCCGAGATGTTTAAGGAAGGCCGCACCCCCCTGCACACGCTGCGTGCCGATATCGACTACGCTCTTGTTCCCGCCCTCACCAAGGTGGGCCTCATCGGCGTTAAGGTCTGGATATGCCGCGGTGAGGTCTATGGCAAGAAGGACCTTGCCCCCAACTTCACTCAGAGCAGCAACGAGCGCCGCTCGGGCGGCCGTCGCGGCGGTTTCCGCAATAAAAAGAACAACCGTTAAAAATCACATTTTAACAACAATTCTCAACAACAATGTTACAACAACCAAAAAGATTAAAATATAGAAGACCGTCGGACGGACATCCACGCAAGTATGCCAAGCGCGGCACCCATCTCGACTTCGGCTCATTCGGCATCAAGGCACTCGAGAGCAAGTGGATCACCGCTCGCCAGATCGAGGCCGCCCGTGTGGCCGTGACACGCTACATGCAGCGTGAAGGTCAAATTTGGGTTCGCATCTTCCCCGACAAGCCATTCACCCGCAAGCCAGCCGACGTGCGTATGGGTAAAGGTAAGGGTGATGTGGCCGGTTACGTGGCTCCTGTTTTCCCAGGACGCATTCTCATCGAGGTCGACGGCGTGAGCTACGACGTGGCCAAGGAGGCCCTGCGCCTGGCCGCCCAGAAGCTCCCCATCCCCACCAAGTTTGTGGTAGCACGCAATTATGATCCATCTCAAACCGTGTAATTCTCAACTACGATTATGAAAAAGGAAGACTTTAAGGAATTGAGCGACAAAGAACTCCTCGAGCGCCTGGATGCTGCCGAGAAGGAGTATGTTCAAGAAAAAATTCAGCATTCGATCTCCCCTCTTGATAATCCCGCAAAGATTACACTCGACAGGAGAAACATTGCGCGCCTCAAGACCGAGATACGTGCACGTGAATTAAAAATCAATAAATAATCCCAAGCACAATGGAAAAGAGAAATTTAAGAAAAGAGAGAATTGGGGTTGTTTCCAGCAACAAGGGTGACAAGACTATCACTGTGACTATCAAGTGGAAGGAGAAACACCCAATCTACGGCAAGTTTGTCAACAAGACAAAGAAATATCACGCTCACGACGAGAAAAACGAGTGCCACGTTGGCGACAAGGTGCGCCTCATGGAAACCCGCCCGCTGAGCAAGACCAAGAGATGGAGATTAGTTGAAATCATCGAAAAAGCTAAGTAATTTAAAATTATGATTCAGACAGAAACCAGATTATCAGTTGCCGACAATAGCGGTGCACGCGAGGTGCTCTGCATCCGTGTGCTCGGTGGCACTGGCCGTCGCTATGCCTCGGTGGGCGATACCATCGTGGTGAGCGTCAAGAGTGCCATTCCTTCTTCGGAAGTCAAGAAAGGCACTGTATCACGTGCTGTGGTTGTGCGCACAAGCAAGGAAATACGCCGTGCCGACGGTTCCTACATCCGCTTCGACGACAACGCATGTGTTTTAATCAACAATACCGGTGAGCTGCGTGGCACCCGTATCTTCGGCCCCGTTGCACGCGAGCTGCGTGCGACCAACATGAAGATTGTTTCGCTCGCTCCCGAAGTACTTTAATTTTACATTCTATCACACTTATAAAAGTAAATGGCTAAGTTACACATAAAGAAAGGCGATACAGTCTACGTGCTCGCCGGTGACGACAAGGGTAAAACTGGTCGTGTCCTCAGCGTGATGGCTAAGGAGAACCGTGCTATCGTAGAGGGTATCAACATGGTGTCTAAGAGCACCAAGCCTAGCGCTAAGCACCCGCAAGGCGGCATTATCAAGATGGAAGCCCCCATTCACTTGTCCAACCTCAACCCTGTCGACCCCAAGAGCGGCAAGACGCCCAGGCCCACACGCGTTGGCTTCAAAAAGGACGAGCAGGGCAAAACAGTACGTTACGCTAAAAAATCAGGAGAGGAGATTAAATAATGGCTACAACGCTTAAGAAACAATACGACGAGAAAATTGCTCCAGCGCTGATGAAGCAATTTAACTACAGCAGCACAATGCAGATTCCCCGCCTGGTCAAGATCGTGCTCAACGAGGGCCTTGGCGATGCCACCCAGGACAAGAAGATCATTGACACTGCTATCAACGAGTTGACTACTATTACCGGCCAGAAGGCTGTGCCCACACTCTCGAAGAAGGATATCTCCAACTTCCGTGTTCGCAAGAAGATGCCTATCGGCGCACGTGTCACCCTGCGTCGCGATCGCATGTATGAGTTCATGGAGCGTTTCATCCGCATCGCTCTGCCTCGCATCCGTGACTTCAAGGGCATCGAGGGCAAGCTCGACGGCCGCGGCAACTACACCGTGGGTATTCAGGAGCAGATTATCTTCCCCGAGATCAACATCGACAGCGTGAGCAAGATGACGGGCATGAACATCACCTTCGTCACCACGGCCAAGACCGACGAGGAGGGCTATGCACTGCTCAAGGAGTTCGGCCTGCCTTTTAAAAACGCAAAGTAAGTTTAATTCACAGTTTAATCTAAGTATATGGCAAAAGAATCAATGAAAGCCCGTCAGGCCAAGCGCGTGAAGCTGGTGGCTAAGTATGCCGCCAAGCGTGCCGAGCTCAAGAAGGCTGGCGACTACGAAGCTCTTCAGAAACTGCCTCACAACGCCTCTCCGGTGCGTCTGCACAACATCTGCAAGATGTCGGGACGTCCCAAGGGCTACATGCGCCAGTTCGGCATCTCTCGCATCGACTTCCGCGAGATGGCTTCGGCTGGTCTCATCCCGGGCGTGAAGAAAGCAAGCTGGTAACGACGACGCAGTCACACTGCACGGGCGCTTTTCAACGCAAATTCAACAGCTAACTAAAAAACACAGTATTAAATATTGTTCGGGAACTCCGAATCAATTTAAACAATTCAAAATAATGACTGATCCAATAGCAGATTATTTAACAAGATTGAGGAATGCGATCAAGGCACAGCATCGTGTCGTTGAAATCCCTTCTTCGAAATTGAAAAAAGAGATCACCAAGATTCTCTTTGACCAGGGCTACATCCTCAACTACAAGTTTGTGGAGTCGCAGGACAGCCCCATCGGCACTATCAAGATCGCGCTCAAGTACGACAGCGTCGACAAGGTGAACGCAATCAAGTGCCTCACTCGCGTGTCGCGTCCAGGCCTGCGCCAGTACACTGGCTACAAGGACATGCCGCGCGTTCTCAATGGTTTAGGTATCGCCATCCTTTCGACCTCTCAAGGTGTGATGACCAACAAGGAGGCCAAGGAGAAAAAAATAGGCGGTGAAGTTTTGTGTTACGTTTATTAATGAAGGAGGAATTTAATTATGTCAAGAATAGGAAAATTGCCAATTGAGTTACCTGCCGGCGTAACAGTAGATGTGAAAGACAATGTGGTGACTGTGAAAGGTCCCAAGGGCGAGCTCAAGCAAGCCGTTAACCCCGCCATTGGCGTTGAGGTGAGCGACGGCGTGCTGCATGTGACCCGTCCCGACGACAGCAAGCAGTCGCGTGCCCAGCACGGCCTTTACCGTGCCTTGATCCACAACATGGTGGTGGGCGTGAGCACAGGATACAAGAAAGAGATGGAAATCGTGGGTGTGGGTTACAAAGCCACAGCCAACGGCCAAGTGCTGGAACTGGCACTGGGCTACTCTCACGCCATCTATCTCAAGATGCCTCCCGAGGTGCATGTCGAGGCCAAGAGCGAGCGCAACAAGAACCCGCTCATCACGCTCGAGTCGGCCGACAAGCAATTGATCGGCCAGATTTGCGCCAAGATTCGCTCGTTCCGCAAGCCGGAGCCTTACAAGGGCAAGGGTATCAAGTTTGTTGGCGAGGTAATTCGTCGCAAGTCGGGTAAAACGGCAGCTGCCAAATAACAATTGAATAGAGAAAACAGTTATGATATCTAAAATCCAAAGACGATATAAAATCAAGGCACGCATTCGTGGCAAGATCAGCGGCACTGCCGAGCGTCCACGCCTGTGTGTGTTCCGCAGCAACAAGCAAATTTATGCTCAGCTCATCGACGACGTTGCTGGCAAAACTGTAGTTTCGGCATCCTCCAAGGGAATCACCGAGGGTACTAAATCTGAAATCGCAGCCAAGGTGGGCGAGGCTGTTGCCAAGAAGGCTCAAGACGCTGGCATCACCAGCGTCGTGTTTGACCGCAACGGCTTCCTCTTCCATGGCAGAGTTAAATCACTGGCCGATGGCGCTCGCAAAGGCGGACTTAAATTTTAAAAATCATGGTAAAGAAATATAATCGAGTTAAATCTACTAGCGATATAGAACTGAAAGATCGCCTTGTGGCTATCAACCGTACCACCAAGGTTACCAAGGGTGGCCGCACTTTCACTTTTGCCGCTATCGTTGTCGTGGGTGACGGCAACGGCATCATAGGCTACGGCCTGGGCAAAGCCAACGAGGTTACCACCGCCATCGCCAAGGGCGTGGAGGTGGCCAAGAAAAACCTCATCAAGGTGCCTGTGCACAAGGGCACAATTCCTCACGAGCAGACTGCCAAGTTCGGCGGCAGCCGCATCATCATGATGCCTGCCACTCCTGGTACCGGTGTCAAGGCCGGTGGTGCTATGCGTGCCGTGCTCGAGAGTGTGGGCATCACCGATGTGATTTGTAAGTCGAAGGGCTCGAGCAACCCTCACAATCTTGTGAAGGCCACAATCGCTGCCCTGGGCGAGATGCGCTCGCCCATGGAGATCGCACACCTGCGTGGCGTGACCCTTGACAAAGTGTTTAACGGTTAAAATTCACACTGCTATTATGGCTAAAATCAAGATTAAACAAGTTGTCAGCAGAATCAATCGTCCTGCTCGTCAGAAGAGGACCCTCGATGCACTGGGCCTCCACAAATTGAATCAAGTCGTTGAGAAGGAAGCTACTCCTCAAGTCTTGGGTATGGTTAACACTGTTCGTCATCTCGTCGAGGTGACCAACGCTTAAAAAACATTTAGAAGCATTATGGATTTAAGTAATTTACAACCCGCTGTTGGTTCAAATAAGAAAAAACGTCGCATCGGACGTGGCCCAGGTTCTGGCAAAGGCGGAACTGCCACCCGTGGTAGCAAGGGTGCCAAGTCGCGTTCGGGTTACAAGAATAAAGTTGGTTTTGAAGGCGGACAGATGCCATTGCAGCGTCGCGTGCCCAAGGGCGGTTTCAAAAACATCAACCGCGTCGAGTACAAGGCTGTGAACCTGTCGACCCTCGAGAAGCTGGCCACCGAGAAGAATCTCGAGAAAATCACTGTGGCCGATCTGCTCCAGGCCGGACTGGTGCGCAAGCGTCAGCTCGTGAAGATCCTGGGCGACGGCACACTCACCAAGAAGCTTGAAGTTGAAGCCAACGCATTCTCTAAGAAAGCCGAAGAGGCTATCACAGCTGCAGGCGGCACAATTGCTAAAGTTTAAAAGCTAATGAAACTCATTCAAACATTAAAGAATATCTGGAAGATTGAGGATCTCAGGAAGCGCATTATCATCACATTCCTTTTCATACTTGTGTATCGATTTGGATGCTTTGTGGTCTTGCCTGGAATCCGCCCGTCCGACCTTGCCGCGCTGCACAAGTTCACCGACAGCGGACTGATGCAGCTGCTCGACATGTTCTCGGGCGGCGCCTTCTCCCAGGCTTCCATTTTCGCACTGGGCATCATGCCCTACATCACTGCATCGATTGTGATCCAACTTATGGGCATGGTCTATCCGCGCTTTCAGAAGATGCAGCGTGAGGGCGAGAGTGGTCGCATGAAGTTGAACCAGTACACACGTTACCTCACCGTGCTCATCCTGCTCGTTCAGGCTCCCGCCTACCTCATCAACCTGAAGTATCAGGTGGTGAGCGCCGGCGGTCAAGTCAACTTCACTCCGTTCACCATGGTATTCCTGTCGATTGTCATGACCGCGGGTGCCATGTTCATCATGTGGCTGGGTGAGAAAATTACCGACAAGGGCATAGGCAACGGTATCTCGATGATCATCCTCGTGGGTATCATCGCTCGCTTCCCTGGAGCCCTCGTGCAAGAGTTCACAGCTCGTCTCACCACGGCCCAGGGCGGCTTGGTAATGTTCTTGGTCGAGATCATCATTCTGTTTGCCGTCACTGCAGGCGCCGTGATGCTCACCCAGGGCACTCGCAAGGTGCCGGTGCAGTATGCCAAGCGCATCGTTGGCAACAAGCAGTATGGTGGCGCACGTCAGTACATCCCGCTCAAGGTGAATGCTGCCAATGTGATGCCCATCATCTTCGCTCAGGCCTTGATGTTCATTCCTATCACACTGGCCGGCTTTGGTGCTCACCAGAACGATACCGGCTTCATTGGCTCGTTCTCCCGCACCTTCGGCGACATGAACGGTTTCTGGTACAATGTTGTGTACTTCTTGATGATCGTTGCCTTCACCTATTTCTACACTGCCATCACCGTGCGTCCCACGCAGATGGCCGAGGAAATGAAGAAGAACAGCGGCTTCATCCCAGGCATCAAGCCAGGCAAGAAGACGGCCGACTATCTCGACTCTATCATGTCGCGCATCACGCTGCCAGGCTCAATTTTCCTGGGCATCGTTGCCATTCTGCCTGCCTTTGCTCGCGTGTTTGGCGTCAACCAGAACTTTGCGCAATTCTTTGGCGGCACCTCACTGCTCATCACAGTGGGCGTGGTGCTCGACACATTACAGCAGATTGAGACTCACTTGATGATGCACCATTACGACGGCTTGATGAAGTCGGGCAAAGTCAAGGGACGCACTCAAGGTTAATATCCGGTAAGTTTTCAGCAACAAGAGGAATTAAGAATGATCTATCTTAAGACTGAAGAAGAAATTGAGCTTCTGCGTGAAGCCGACCTCGTGGTGGCCCGCACACTTGGCGAACTCGCCAAGTGGGTGGCCCCCGGGATCACCACGCGTCGCCTCGACCAGATTGCAGAGGAGTACATACGCTCGCAACACTGCACTCCTGGCTTCCTCGGTCTTTACGGTTATCCTGCCACACTCTGCATCTCGGTCAACGAGGTGGTGATACATGGCATGCCTTCAAGCTATGCTCTCGAAGACGGCGACATCGTGTCGATCGACTGCGGCGCCGTCACCGAGGCTGGCTTCAACGGAGACTCAACCTACACCTTCTGTGTGGGCGATGTCGACGACGATGTCAAGCAGTTGCTGCGCGACACCAAGCAGTCGCTCTACGAGGGAATCAAGCAGGCAGTGCCGGGCAATCGCACTGGCGACATAGGCCATGCAGTGCAGCAGTACTGCGAGAGTCGCGGCTACGGCGTCGTGCGCGAAGCCACCGGGCATGGCGTGGGACGCAAGTTGCACGAGGATCCCGATGTGCCCAACTACGGGCGTCCAGGCACTGGGCCGCTCATCAAAAACGGCATGTGCATTGCCATCGAGCCCATGATCACCATGGGCAGCAGGCACATCGTCGTTGAGCGCGACGGCTGGACAACCCGCACTCGCGACCGCAAGCCTGCAGCCCATTTCGAGCACTCGATCGCCGTGCACCACGGCAAGCCCGACATCCTTTCCTCGTTTGACTACATAAAGGAAGTGCTGGGTGACCGATTCATTTAACTTAATTCGACAATTAATTTTAATTCTCTATATGTCAAAACAAACCGCTATAGAACAAGACGGAACTATCGTAGAGGCATTGTCCAATGCCATGTTTCGTGTAGAACTTGAGAACGGGCATCAAATCACCGCCCACATCTCGGGCAAGATGCGCATGCACTACATCAAGATCCTGCCCGGCGACAAGGTGAAAGTCGAAATGTCGCCCTACGATCTTTCCAAAGGAAGAATTTCTTTCAGATACAAATAAAAAAACTCAACTAAAATGAAAGTAAGAGCCTCTATAAAAAAGCGCACCCCCGACTGCAAAATCGTTCGCCGCAAGGGTCGTCTTTACGTGATAAACAAGAAAAATCCTAAGATGAAGATGCGTCAAGGGTAATTTTTTATTAATTTTGCAAAAAAAATAGATACATTATATGGCAGTACGTATAGTGGGAGTTGATCTCCCTCAAAACAAAAGAGGCGTCATCGCGCTCACCTATATCTTTGGAATTGGTCGCAGCGCTGCCGCCACAATCCTGGCCAAGGCTGGTGTGAGCGAAGACACCAAGGTCAAGGACTGGACCGATGCAGAAGCCGCCAAGGTGCGTGAAGTCATCGGTTCCGACTACAAGGTCGAAGGTGACCTGCGTAGCGAAGTTCAAATGAACATCAAGCGTCTCATGGACATTGGTTGCTATCGCGGCATTCGTCACCGCAACGGCCTCCCCGTGCGCGGCCAGAGCACCAAGAACAACGCCCGCACTCGCAAGGGACGCAAGAAAACAGTTGCAAACAAGAAGAAAGCTACTAAATAATTTTATTAAAGTATGGCAAAAAAGACAGTCGCAGCTAAGAAGAGAGTTGTTAAGGTTGACGGAGTTGGTCAACTTCACGTTCATTCTTCTTTCAACAACATCATTGTGTGCCTCGCCAACAGCGAGGGACAGGTAATTTCATGGTCTTCGGCCGGCAAGATGGGCTTCCGCGGTTCTAAGAAGAACACGCCCTATGCAGCCCAGATGGCAGCTCAAGACTGTGCCAAGGTCGCCTACGACCTGGGCCTGCGCAAGGTGAAAGCCTATGTGAAGGGTCCTGGCAACGGCCGTGAGTCGGCAATCCGCACCGTGCATGGTGCCGGTATCGCCGTAACCGAGATCATCGACGTGACTCCGCTTCCACACAACGGATGCCGTCCTCCCAAGCGTAGAAGAGTTTAATCACTTCATTTCACCTTTTTAAACTTTTCGTTTTTTACATTACATTTTTCGCGAATCTCTGTCAGTGATAAGATTGCACTTTATTTAACAACCTCTCTGCAATCGCGGCTGCACTGAAGCGATTCAACAACACAACTTTAATAATTTAGATTTAAAATGGCAAGATATACCGGTCCTAAATCCAAAATCGCCCGCAAGATGGGCGAACCAATCTTCGGTGAAGACAAAGTTCTCTCAAGGAAGAACTATGCACCGGGCCAGCACGGCGCCAACAAGAGAAGAAAACTCTCGGAGTACGGCACTCAGCTTCGCGAAAAACAAAAGGCTAAATACACCTACGGCGTGCTGGAGCGTCAGTTCCGCAACCTCTTCAAGAAGGCAAGCTCGTCGCGTGGCGTAACTGGTGAAGTGCTCCTTCAATTACTCGAGTCACGTCTCGACAACGTGGTTTATCGTCTGGGCATCGCTCCTACTCGTGCTGCCGCACGCCAGCTGGTGCTCCATCGCCACGTCACGGTCGACGGCCAAGTGGTCAACATACCCTCCTATCAGGTTGTGCCTGGCCAGGTTGTCGCTGTGCGCGAGAAGTCGAAGTCGCTTGAGGTCATTCAAGACTCTCTGGCTGGCTTCAACCACGCCAAGTATCCTTGGATAGAATATGACGAGAATGTAAAGGGTGGCAAGATGATCAACCTGCCACAGCGTGAGGATATTCCTGAGAATATCAACCAACAGTTAATCGTAGAATTGTATTCTAAACAGTAAATTTAACGTCCATGGCTATTTTAGCATTTCAGAAACCAGACAAAGTTTTGATGTTGGAAGCCGACAACACCTTCGGCAAATTCGAGTTCCGCCCTCTGGAACCGGGTTATGGTGTGACCATCGGCAATGCTCTGCGCCGCATCCTGCTCTCGTCGCTTGAGGGCTATGCAATATGCAACATTCGCATCGATGGCGTTAAACACGAGTTCGCTACGATTCCAGGCGTGAAGGAGGACGTGACCAACGTCATCCTCAACCTCAAGAAGGTGCGCCTGAAACGCGTGGTCGACGAGACCGAATCTGAAAAGGCTACTATCAAGGTTTCGGGCCAGGATGTGTTTAAAGCTGGTGACATTGGCAAGGTTCTCAGTGGCTTTGAGGTGCTCAATCCCGAGCTCGTCATCTGCCATCTCGACCCGAGCACAAGCTTCCAGATGGATATCACTATCAACAAGGGTAGAGGCTACGTTCCCGCCGACGAGAACCGTAACCCCAACGATGCACTCGATGTCATTGCCATCGACTCTATCTACACCCCAATCATCAATGTGAAGTATACGGTTGAGAACTACCGTGTCGAGCAGAAGACCGACTACGAGAAACTTATACTTGAAATTACAACCGATGGCTCAATCCTGCCCAAGGACGCCCTCAAGGAAGCTGCCAAGATCCTTATCCAGCACTTCATGCTCTTCTCCGACGAGAAGATCGCTCTCGACTCTACCGAGAACGAGGGCAACGAGGAGTTCGATGAAGAGGTATTGCACATGCGTCAACTCCTGAAGACCAAGCTTGTCGACATGGATCTCTCGGTGCGTGCGCTCAACTGCCTCAAGTCGGCCGAGGTTGAGACTTTGGGCGATCTTGTGGTCTTCAACAAGACCGATCTGCTCAAGTTCCGTAATTTCGGTAAAAAATCTTTGTCCGAACTTGAAGAGCTCCTGGCCAACCTGGGCCTCTCATTCGGCATGGATATTTCTAAGTATAAATTAGATAAAGAGTAATTAAACGATGAGACACAATAAAAAATTCAATCATTTAAGCCGTAAGAAAGGTCATCGCGACTCCATGCTTGCCAACATGACCGTTTCTTTGATCCTTCACAAGAAGATTACCACCACTGTGGCCAAGGCTAAGGCTCTGCGCATCTATGCCGAGCCCATCATCAACCGCGCCAAGAAGGACGACACCGCTTCGCGCCGCCAGGTGTTCCGCTACTTGCAGAGCAAGCAGGCCGTGAGCGAGCTGTTCAACAACATCGCCCAGAAGATTGCCGACCGTCCAGGTGGTTACACTCGCATCCTCAAGCTGGGCAACCGCCTTGGCGACAATGCCAAGACTTGCTTTATCGAGCTCGTCGACTACAACGAGGCTCTTCTTGATGCCAACAAGCAGGCTCCTGCCAAGAAGACCACGCGCCGCAGCCGTCGCAAGACTACTGCCAAGGCCGAAGAAGCCCCCAAGGCTGAAGAGGCTGCTGCTACCAAGGCTGAAGAAGCCCCCAAGGCTGAAGAAGCCCCCAAGGCTGAAGAGGCTCCCAAGGCAGAGTAATAGATTAGCCCACTTTTCACTTCTTGTTTCGACAAGAGGAATTGTCATAGAACACTGCACCCAGTTCACGATCGAGCTGGGTGCTTTTTCTGTATTATAGACTTATTATTGGTTTATTCCGGTCCTTCCCAGTCATTTTTTTAATATTGGCAAATTTTAAATGTTAACAAGCGTGAAATTCCCGATTTGCTGATTTTGTAATTTATTTCAAACGACACGTTGTCAGCAATATATGATGTATATATGATTTTGTAAATAACTTTATTTAATCAAAATAACAACCTTTAACCAAAATATTTTCCTCCTCGGTTCGCCTAAGACCCTCCGGTTTGCTAATTTTGTGTAGCGATGAGCCGAGAAAGTTTCATCTTTTGGCTTGTCTGGATACTATTTGTTAACCTTTTTATATCGTTATATCACATGGCAGTAATAGCACTTGATCTGGGTGGTACAAAAATAGCGAGCGCCATTGTCGACGATGCGGGTGGTGTGAAATTCACCCACAAAAACATGCTTCAAGGCCGCACTGGCCATGAAGTGGGCAGGCTCATTGTCGACAGTCTTGCCCGGCAGTTTGACAAGGCACAGTATCATCGCATTCCCATCACAGCGATTGGGATATGTGTGCCAGGCAGTGTGAACTGTGCCACAGGTCATGTGTGGGCGCCCAACATCCCAGGATGGGGGCGTTATCCGCTTGCCCAGGAAGTGCTGACCTTGCTGCCAGAGCACAAGGTGCCTGTATATGTCGACAACGACCGCAGCTGCTCGGTATATGGCGAGCTCTGGAAGGGTGCTGCGCAAGGTTGTCGCAATGTTATTTTCATGGCTGTGGGCACAGGTATAGGTGCAGGCATCGTGATCGACGGCCACACCTTGCATGGTGCAAACGATATCATAGGTGCCACTGGATGGATGGCGCTTCAAAGTCCCTTCATTGAGCAGTACGGCCCCCAAGGGTGTTTTGAGTACTATGCTTCGGGCACAGGCATCTGCAACCGTGCCAAGGAGAAGGTGCGTGCCGACAAGTCCTATCGTGGCTCGTTGCGCCAGTTGCCCATTTCACGCATTTCGACCAAGCATGTCTTTGAGGCCTATGACAAGGGCGACTGCATTGCCGCTTCGGTGCTTGCCAAGGCTGTAGAGATGTGGGGCATGGCTACTGCCAATTTTGTGAGTCTCTTCAATCCCGAAAAAATCATATGGGGTGGGGGAGTTTTTGGCCCGGCCAGAGTGTTTATCCCCGCCATCTACGAGGAAGCCCTCAAGTGGGCTCAACCGCTGTCGATCAAGATGGTTGAGCTTGTGCCCACGCAGCTGCCCGACAGTGCCGGCCTGCTTGGTGCCGGTTTCCTTGCACTAAACAATGGCAAGGTTCAACTCGATTAGATGTGTTACACAAATTGATATAGAGCTATGAAGCCTAAACAGATTACTCAAGCCTATATAGCAGCCTGTATCGGCATGGCCTTTTTTGGTATCACCATGGTTGCTCTTGGTGCGGTGTTGCCTGCCTTGTCGCGACACCTCTCGCTCACTGCAGCCCACCAGGCCACTCTTGCCAGTGCTCTCACGGGTGGCATCTTTGCAGGCTCGATTGTCTTTGGTCCTGTGTGCGACCACTACGGGCACAAGGGTATCTTTCTGGCAGCTTGTGTCATGGTCTTGCTCGGGCTTTTGGGCATAGCCCAGGCCCGCGGCTTTGCAATTCTTGTGCCGTCCTACTTTCTTGTGGGCGCTGGAGGCGGCATTCTCAACGGGCAGACCAACACGCTTGTCAGCGACCTCTACGACACACGCCGCCGCGGCCCGAGGTTGAGCCTGCTGGGCGCCTTCTATGGCGTGGGAGGCATGGCCATCACGCTGCTTGTATCTCTTTTCAAGTACACGGTTGCCTACGATGTGGTGCTCAAGCTACTTGTGGCTTTCATGGTCTTGTGCGCGATCTATTGTGCCACAGTGAGATTCCCCGCCCCCAAGGCTGCTCAAAGTTTTCCCTTGGGCAAGGCAGTGCGCATGCTCGGCGACCCTGTTTTGCTCGTGATGAGCATGGTGCTCATGCTCGAAAGCACCATCGAAACCATCACCAACAACCTATCTACCATCTATTTTCAGAACCACGGTCTCGACGATGTGGTTCTGCTGCTCACCGTCATGATGGCCTCGCTCACTGTTGCACGCTTTGTGTTGTCGTGGCTCGCGGGCAAGATTGCTCAGCAGTCGCTGCTCTATCTGTTTCTCTCTGTGCTTTTGGCTGGTTTCGTCATGGTTTTGCTTGGCCGCAATTTTGCGATGGCCACTGTTGCCATGATACTCATCGGCGTGGGCACTGCGGCCACCTATCCCGTGGTGCTGGGCCAGATAGGCACCGCCTACGCGCAACTCTCGGGCACCGCATTTGGCATCGCCATCACGACAGCCCTGGCCGGAAGCACAGTGCTCAACGCCATGGTAGGCAGCTTGCTCCTGCACAGCTATCCCTATGTAATGATGGCAGCTGTGACTGCAATGATGCTGCTCTATACAGCGGGCAACGTGTTGCTGAAGAATAATAAGTACAATTCTCTTTCATAAATTCAGATAAGTAAAATAAAACAAACGAACGATTATTATGTATGCAAAAGATTGGTTAAACAATGCTCATGCTCTCATGCACACGATTGAGGAGAGCCAAATGGAAAATGTGAAAAAGGCAGCCACTATCATGGCCGACAGCATTCAAGCTGGTCGCTGGGTGCACACTTGGGGCTGTGGTCATGCCACGATACCGTGCGAGGAAATGTATCCGCGCATTGGCGGCATCGTGGGCTTTCACCCCCTGTGTGAGTTGCCGCTCACCTTTTTCACCCAGATCATTGGCCAAATGGGTATTCATCAGTTCTTGTATCTCGAGCGTCAGGAGGGCTATGCTCAACAGATTATGAAGAACTACGACTTCAGCGACAAGGATTGTCTCTGGATTTTCTCCCACACAGGAATCAACGCAGTTAACATCGACATGGCCAACGAGGCCCACAAGCGCGGCATGAAAGTCATCGTCTACGGCTCGGCAGGTTTCACCGGCGACAAGCCAGGCCGCCACTCCAGCGGCAAGAACCTGTTTCAGTGCGCCGACGTCGTAGTCGACTCTTGCGTGCCCTTGCAGGACGCGTCGGTCACCACCCAGCACCAGTTCGACAAGATAGGTCCCCTGTCAACACTCGGCTTTGTGTCGCTGGTGTGGATGACCGTGTGCACTGTTGTCGAGATCCTCGAGGCGCGTGGCGTGAAGCTCTACATCAACCCGTCGCACAACGTGCCCGGCGACACCACGGCACAGCAGCGCCTCGACGCCGCTATCGACGAGTACAAGAAGCGTCTCAAGGTACTCTAAGCCCTCATCATGACCCTGGCATTGTGCATCTCCATCGCGTGAGGCGCACACAGTGCCATGATTGCAACAATCGACCCACATTGAATCAACTTTTTGTCTATTGACTTGGAGAAGTTTCCCGAACCCTTCTGCACATCATTTCTTTTTCATCCTGCTCACTGTCGAGAAACTTCTCTTTTTTTCTTTTAAGTAACCATTAATATATTAACCAAAACTAGTGAATCAATGAATTTAAGGAATCTATCTCGATGGCTTGCCATGTGCGTGCTGCTTTGTGCAGCACAGCCTGGCGCACCGGCCGCGGCAGCAAGAGGTGGCACTGCCGAGGCAATTCAGCCTAAAAGCCAAAGTAACACCTACCGGGCAGCAGGCACAGTGCTTGATGAAAAAGGCGAGCCTGTGATTGGTGCAACAGTTATGGAAAAGGGCACCCACAATGGCACCTCGACCGATGTCGACGGACGCTTCTCTCTCGATGTGCGACACGGGGCAACGCTGGTCATCTCTTCTATTGGTTGCCTTACTCAAGAAGTGGTTGCTGGTTCCAGTCTTTCAGTTCGGTTGAAAGACGACAGTAAAATCCTCGACGATGTTGTTGTTGTAGGTTATGGCGTCCAAAAGAAGAAACTTGTGACTGGTGCAACGGTGCAGGTGAAGGGCGAAGACATCTCCAAGTTGCACACTACCGATGTGCTCGGTGCTCTGCAGTCGCAAGCTCCGGGCGTAAACATTACTACCAACAATGGTTTCTTGGGTGGTGGCTTCAAGGTTGCCATAAGAGGTTTGGGGTCTTATAGCGGTTCTTCCCCCTTTGTAGTTGTCGACGGGGTGCCTAATGCCAGCATCGACAACTTAAATCCCAGTGATATCGAGTCGATCGATGTCTTGAAAGACGCAGCCTCGGCAGCTATTTATGGGTCGCGTGCCTCCAATGGCGTCATACTTGTAACTACCAAGCATGGTCACAATGGTGAGGCTTCTATTTCCTACGACGGCTATATAGGCTGGCAGAATCTTTACAAGATACCCACATTGCTCACGGCCAAGGAGTACATGCAAATTGAAGATGAGGGTCGCGTCATGGACGGCCTCGATCCCTATGACTGGTCGGTTTTCATCCCGGCACGCGACCTCAACTATATTTCCAGGGGTGTCTGGAATGGTACCAACTGGCTTAAGGAGATAGAGAACAAAGATGCCATAGTTCAAAACCATGCTGTCAATGTGACGGGAGGTAGCGACCGTGGCAGCTATGCTCTTGGTTTCTCCTATCAGCGGCAAGAGTCCACATTGGGCGTGCCCAAGAAGTTCCCCTACCTGTCGCGTTACAACTTCCGTGTCAACAACGACTATGTGGTGAAGCGCCTCAATGGGCACGACTTCATTAAGGTGGGAGAAACGCTCAATTACCGCTACAGCAACATGAAAGGCTCATTCGGCACAGGCGGCATCTATTGGAACGCTTTGCATAACATGCTTGTCATGAGTCCCCTCATGCACGCCTACAACGACAATGGCGAGTACTATGTTTACCGCGACCGTGTGGCCGATGGCTACAATTGGGACATCAGCAACAATGCCGATGCCAATCCTATTGCCTATATGGACTATTACATGAATCAAAACCAAAGTCGCAGCCACTATATACAGGCCAGTGCCTATGCCGAGATACAGCCCGTCAATGGTCTGAAATTTCGCTCGCAGTTTAACTACACCTATAGTCAGAGTGACTATCGCTCCTATCTGCCCACTTTTGAGCTCACGGCAACGCTCAACAACACCACCGACCGTGCATCGCAGTCGAAGAGCGATGCCGATCACTGGGCATGGGAAAACACGCTCACCTACGATTTCAAGCTTGGCGAGCATGCCTTTGAGACCTTGCTCGGCCAGTCGTGCGAGAAGTCGGGGTGGGGCAGTAGCCTGTCGGTTTCGGCCAACGATTTGAACTTCGACGAATTCAAGTATGCTTACATATCCAACACACAGGTTAATGCCAATCACAACAATCTCTATTCTGCTTCGGGCGCGCCCAACACGCCTTCAGCAATGGCATCGTTCTTTGGCCGTGTCAATTGGAACTGGAAAGAAAGGTATTTAGCTACGTTTATTTTGCGCTCCGATGGCTCGTCGGTGTTTGCCCGCGGTCACCGTTGGCACACTTATCCATCTTTTTCGGCAGGTTGGATTGTGACCAACGAGGACTTTGCCCGTAACAACGGCTTCGTCGACTTCTTCAAATTGCGTGCCTCCTATGGTATCAATGGTAACAACTCGGTCTCTCCATTTCAGTACTTGTCGCTCATCACCACCAACGACGGTTATGGAGGTTATACTTTTGGTGATGCAATGAACACCAAGAGCCAGGGCTCTTATGCTTATCAAGTGGTCAACCCTAACCTTACATGGGAAAAGAACCGTTCGTTCGACCTCGGCTTTGATGCACGATTCCTGGCAAATCGTCTGGCTGCGGAGTTTGACTTCTACGTGCGCACGACTTCCGATCTGCTTGTCACTGCACCCATCCTGGCCAGCGTGGGGGCCAATGCGCCGGCAATCAACGGTGGAAAGGTGCAAAATCGTGGTATTGAGCTTGCATTGCACTGGAACGACCTGGTGGGCCGCGACTTCTATTACGGCATCAATTGGAACATTGCCTACAACAAGAATAAAGTAAAGGAAATTAACAATGCCGACGGCATCATCCACGGTGCTGGAAGCATCTTGTGGGAAGGCTGCGATGAGGTGATACGCACCGCCGAGGTGGGCAAGCCCATGGGCTATTTCTATGGATACAAAACTGCAGGCGTGTTTCAGAACCAAGCTCAAATCGATGCATACCAGGGCCCAAAGATGAATGCTGCCTCCACGCAACCAGGCGACCTGATCTTTGTAGACAACAATGGCGACGGAGTTATCGACACCAAAGACCGCACCATGATAGGCGACCCTCACCCTGATGTGACCATGGGATTATCCTTCAATCTGGGTTGGAAAGCTGTCGACCTTGAGGTGACTACCTATGGAGCCTTTGGACAGCAAATTCTGAAGAACTACCGCAACTATTCCTCATCGCCTTTGCAGAATTACACCACCGATGTGTTCAAGCGTTGGCACGGCGAGGGTACAAGCAACAAGTATCCACGGCTGTCGGCGGCGTCGACCAACAACTGGAATACAGTGTCCGACATGTATGTTGAAAACGGAGACTACTTGAAAATTAAGAATGTGACCCTCGGCTACGATTTCAAAAAGACCTTTACCAGGCTGCCATTTCAGCAGCTGCGTCTCTATTTCCAGGTTCAGAATCTGTTCACTTTCACTGGCTACTCAGGTATGGATCCCGAGGTAGGCTACGGTGGTGACTCTTATACTAATATTACACAGGGTATTGATTTGGGCTATTATCCCACATCACGTAATTTCCTTGTTGGTGTAAATGTAAAATTTTAGCGATTATGAAAAACTTCATCTATTTATCACTGATATCGGTGGTGCTTCTACTGGGAAGCTGCAACGATTTTTTGGACTCGGAGGACCTCACCCGTAAGACCTCGGCCAATTTCCCCGCCAATGAGAAAGAAGCCGATGAGGTACTTACTGGCATATATGCACATCTGTTGTATGAAAGCCCAGAGAGCGAGTCTTCGACCTATATTGCTCAGCTTGCTGGCGACGATTGTCTGGGTGGCAACTTGAGTTATTCCAACAATTGTGCTACCAATTTTCTGCTCTACTCAGGGTCGCTCAACACGTTCTCAGGTCTGTGGGACCGCGACTACACGCTCATCAACCGTGCTAACCAGGCTATTCAGGAGTTTCCTAACGTGAAAGAATGGTCAAGCAAGGCAAGTGAAAACCGCCATTATGGCGAGGCCTATTTTTTGCGGGCGTTTGCCTACTATGAGCTCGCTCAAGTGTTCGGTCCTGTGCCCATTCGCACCACGCCTAACAATGACAATGTGCCTCGAGCAAGCATCGACAGTGTTTATACTTTGATAGCAAGCGACATGCAGCGTGCCATCGATCTGCTGCCCGATCAAAACTATTTTTACGGCAGCAGCATGACTGGTCATGCCACCAAGTATGCAGCCGAAGCCATGATGGCACGCATATTCCTGTTCTACACTGGTCGCTACGGCAAGGAGGTTCTGCCCAATGGTATCACCCGGCAGCAAGTGTGCGAGTGGATCGATGACTGTGTCAACAACTCGGGCAATTCCCTGGTGAGTGATCAACGTAATATATGGTGCTACACCAACAAGGCAACCGAGAACAATCCCACCTACCGCTATGCCTATGTTCAAAATCGAGGCTTGCATTGGGAAGGCAACAGTTGCAAGGAAACCCTTTTCGCAGCCAAGCACAATCTACTTTCCAACTGGACTTATACCTGGTTTTCTTGCACCGATGCACAGTTCTACTCTCCGTCGGCCGACAACTACAGCAAAACGCAGTCTTACCCGTTTGGTACGGGCTGGGGGGCTGGCCCCGTTTCGCCGGCAATGGTCGATGACTGGAAGGCTTGGAGCAAGTCTCAGACCTTCACCGACGGCTACACCGAGGATCCCCGTCTCACTGGCTCGATATGGTCTTATCGTGCCTATGATGCCAACGATGGCACTACAGTGCTTTTCGACCGCCGTCTCGACAGTGATGAGCCCGATTACACTGTGTCTTATCGGTATTATGAGCAGACTGGCTATTTCAACAAGAAATACATCAATATCAATGCTGCCGATTCTACTGGCTCGGCCAGCTCGATTACTTCATTTGGTCGCATCATGTATCCTGGTATCTCCAGCTACACCTCGCAAGCGCTCTTGCAAATACAAGACTATATCTACATTCGTTTTGCCGATGTGCTGCTCATGCAATCGGAGCTCGAGCATGATGCAACAGGGCTTAACCGCGTGCGTGCTCGTTCTCATCTTGCCCCAGTTCCCTATTCGCTCGAAGCCATCAAAAACGAGCGGCGTTTTGAGCTTGCCTTTGAAAATCTGCGCTGGTGGGACCTGTTGCGCTGGTCAGGACCATCGCTTGAGGAGGCTGGGCAAGCGCTCAACAAGCAGAATGGTTTCACGCTCATAAATGCTTCAAAGGTAGAGAAGATGTGCTATTACGACTATGCAGCCCGCCTGAAGCAGACACAAGGCTACTGGCCCATACCTCAGACTGAAATAGACCTTTCCAACGGCGTGCTCACCCAGAATCCTGGTTGGGATGCCTCTGCGATGTTCAAGGATTGGAACAACATGTAAACACTACTGCAATGAAAACATCATTTATATCTTCCATATTTTGTGTGTGCTTGTCGATTGCGCTTGTCGCATGCGACCCTGTCGAGGATACCGACGACCAGAAGAACTACGACAACGCCGGTGAGGCCATGACAAGCGCAGAGCTTGACCAGTATATTACAGTAACTCAGTTGCCCAATGTTGACGGCGAAATTGCTGGCGACCAGTATATCATAGTCAAGAACAGTCGTCCCGACATAGGTGGCACCTGGATATTGAGCAAGGACGGGGTGAACGATGTCTATGGTACCGACAACGACACGCTCATAGCCTCTTCTAATGGCACCTATACTATTTTCTATCGAGGCATCTACAACAACAAGGTCGTGACATCTACGCCTCGGGAGCTTACCGTGACCAATGTTTTTGACGAGTACGACAACTTGCTGACTGGTGCTAAGAATAAGGCCGACCGCAATGCAGTCAAGACTTGGAAATTCCGTAAGGTCGAGGTCAAGAGCGGCAAGTTCTCCTATGCCAACATGGGTGCCTATGGTGGCTGGAAATATACCTCAGCGGGCTATACACCTGAATCCGACTTTATATGGTGGGCCAATATCACCGATGCTGAGCTTGGCGACAAGGTGAACTGGCGTATGGAGTTTAGCTACAACGGCAACAAGTTTACAGTATATGACACCAATGGCACTGTGCAGAAGGAAGGTACTTTCCGCTATACGCATAACGAAGTCGATAAAATGGTGCTCGGTGAGCTCATTACCAGCCAGGGACTTATGGGCAGCGAGTTTGACGAGACAGGACCTCTCAAGGGCTATTGGATACTCACTCTTGATGCCAACCACATGACGCTATTCCACCCATCAACCTACACAGGAGGTGTCGACTGGAGCGACTATGGATGGTATGTGTATTACGAGTCAGAATAATACATCTGTTTTTTCATATGCGACAGGAGGGAGCCTTGTGTGCTCAATTTTCACGTCATCGAGGTGCCCTCCTTTTATAGACAACTAATCTTATATACATTGATGATGAAAACTGTTTTCGACCGACTTTATGTATTACTCGCAGTTGTTGCTATGGTTTTTTCTCTCGTGGCGTGTGGCGATGATGATTATGTGACAGGCCTAGGCACCACAATAGGTGGCGCCGACTGCGATACCTCGGCCACTCTGCCAACCCGCAAGCAAGGTAAAGTGGTGGGGGCTTATTACTACCACTGGAGCAGCAGGCTTCCCAATCCTGAGATGGTGACCCACATTTTCTACTGTTTTGCCGAAGTATATGTAGAAAACGGTGTCTACAAGAAGTTTGCATTATCCTACGACAACACACAGTTTGACAAAGTTGTGGCGCTCAAGAAAATCAACCCCGATTTGAAGGTGTTGCTTTCTTTCACCAACTCGCAGGAAAACACCGACCATGTGGCCGAGGGTGGCTTCTCCGACCTGGTAGCGACCGACGACAACCGCAAGCGCTTTGCCCAAGATTGTCTCGACTTCATGAGAGCCAATAATATTGATGGCATCGATCTCGACTGGGAGTTTCCTGGCATGACTTTTGGCAGCTTGAAATTCAACCCTGTCACCGATGTCGACAACTTCACGCTCTTGCTCAGGACCATGCGCGAGACTTTTGGATCGGGTTTCTTGCTCACCTATGCAGCTGCCCCCTACGACATGAGGAAAACCAGCGACGGCTCGGGATGGAGGTACAACGATCTCAAAGCCTCGCTGCCTTATGTCGACTGGATCAACGTGATGACCTACGACTTGTCGTCGAGTGAGAGCGGCGACTTGGGGTTCAACAGTGCTCTCAACTCGCCCAACTCCTATTGGGACTGCGCCCGTATGCTTGCTTCCTACAAGTCGGCCTCGGTGCCATTCAGTAAGATGGTGCTGGGCATCCCGTTCTACGCTCGTCACAGCTTCGACGGCAGCAATCCCCCCACAATATGCAACTATTGTGATTTGCGCACGCTTGGGAGTGGGTACAATATCAACAACTGGTCCGATGTGGGCTCAGTGCCCTACGTTACCCTCAACGGCAAGTTCTGGGGTTCCTACGAAAATCCCAAGTCGATCGCCATCAAGGGAGAGTGGATACATGGGCTCGATGCCGATGGCGGCATGAGGGGCATGATGTACTGGGAGGCTGGTAATGACGATGCCCAGTACACGCTTTCAAAGGCTGTGTGGACGGCGGTGATGAAGGACTACTGAAGCTGCACAGTGGCAGAAGTTGCATGATTGTACCCTCCTTGGGTTAAGCGGCTGCACATCGTGGCAAATATTTTTGTAATTTTGTAATTTTGTAATAAAAGAAATATTGTACTTTTACCTATGTTACTACGAGTTTCAATCACGTTGATTTCGGCAGTTGCAGCGCTCTCGACCTGGGCGGGCAGCTGGATTCGCATCAATCAAGTGGGCTACCTCCCGCAGTCGACCAAGGTGGCTGTGCTCATGAGCGAGGACAAGCTCGACGTGAGCAGCTTTGCCCTTGTCGACGCCGCTACAGGGCAGGTCGTCTACACAGGAAAGACCGTGCGCTCCATGGGAGCGATGGGTAAAATGAAGTCAACTTTCCGCCTGGATTTTTCCAGCTTCCGCACTCCTGGCAATTACTACATCAAGGCAGGCGAGGCTGCCTCGCCTAAGGTGGCCATAGGCGGCCACGTCTATGACGGCGCGGCCGACTTTGTGTTGAATTACATGCGCCAGCAGCGGTGTGGCTACAATCCGTTTCAGCGCGACAGCTGCCACACCAAGGATGCCTACATCAAGTATCATCCCACCAAGGAAGGCAAGCACATCGATGTGCGCGGTGGCTGGCACGATGCTGCCGACTTGTTGCAGTACACCACCACTTCGGCCAATGCTATCTACCAGATGATGTTTGCCTATCAGCAGTGTCCCGATGTGTTTACCGACCACTATGTTGCCAACGGCCTGCCTGGTGCTAACGGCATTCCCGACATCATCGACGAGATATATTGGGGACTTGACTGGCTCGACCGCATGAATCCCGAGAAGGGCGAACTCTACAACCAGATTGCCGACGACCGTGACCACATAGGCACCAAGATGCCTAAAGACGACCCTGCCGACTATGGCTGGGGCCCCAACAACGGCCGCCCGGTGTACTACGTCACCGGCAGGCCGCAGCAACGGGGCAAGTTCATGAATGCCACGATGGGGGCGGCCAGCACGGCAGGAAAGTTTGCAAGCGATTTTGCTCTTGGCTCCGCGGTACTTAAACCGTGGTATCCGCAATTTGCCGCACGCATCGGCGCCAAGGCTGCCGATGCCTACCAGGTGGGCATCGACAAGCCTGGCAACACCCAAACGGTGTCGGTGGTGTCGCCCTACATCTATGAGGAAGACAACTGGGTCGACGACATGGAGCTGGGGGCCATAGAACTGTATCACCGCACGGGCGACAAGAAGTACCTCAACCAGTCGGTCGAGTACGGGCGCCGCGAGCCTGTGACACCATGGATGGGGGCCGACAGCGCACGTCACTATCAGTGGTACCCCTTCATGAACATGGGACACTACCAGCTCGCCAAGGAGGGCAATCGGCGTCTCAAGGCCGAGTTCCTGCGCAACATGCGCACTGGCATAGAGCGCGTGTGGGAACGCGCCCAGTCACATCCTTTCATGTGGGGAATCCCGGGCATATGGTGCTCCAACAACTTGACCACGGCCATGCTCACGCAGTGCATACTCTACCGCACGCTCTCGGGCGACACGCGCTACGAGGAGATGGAAGGCGCCTTGCGCGACTGGCTGCTGGGTTGCAACCCATGGGGCACAAGCATGATAGTGGGATTGCCCAGCGATGGCGTGTGGCCGCATGCCTGCCACAGCAATTGGGTGTTTCAAAATGTGGGCATCCCCACTGGAGGACTGGTCGACGGCCCTGTCTACACCACCATCTTCAACAGCTTGAAGGGGGTGAACATCACCAACGACATGCCCAATGTCACCAGCAATCCCTACCTGGAATTCCAGCCAGGCGACGTGGTGTATCACGACAACACCCACGACTATTCTACCAACGAGCCCACGATGGACGGCACCGCCTCGCTCACCTTCCCGCTTGCCTACTATCAGGAGCAGGGCAAGGCCTACGACGATGGCATGGCCGACCGCAACGTGTATGACCAGGGCGGCATCGTGCGTGGCGACACTGCTGTCAAGAAGATGTGTCTCGTGTTCACGTCCTACGACCGCATCGACGGCTACAATGCGATCACCCAGGCGCTCATGAAGCATGGAGTGAAAGGCAACTTCTTCTTTACTGGCAAGTTCATCGACAAGTACCCCGACCTTGTGCGTCAACTCGTGGCTGCCGGCCACTATGTGGGCAGCCACAGCTACGGGCATTTCCTGTATTGCTCGTGGAGCGACCGCAGCCGCACGCTTGTGAGCAAGAAAAAGTTTGACAAAGACATCGACAAGAGTTATGCCCAGCTGTCGCGGTTTGGCCTCAACAAGCAGAATGCGCAATTTTTCATGCCACCCTTTGAGTATTACAACTCCACCATATCGGCATGGGCTCGCGACAAGGGCTTGCGGCTGGTCAATCTCACGCCTGGCATTCTCACTTGCTACGACTACACCTATCCTGGCATCAAGGATGGCAAGTATCGCGACAGCCAGTCGCTCTACGACAGCTTGATGCAATACGAGCGCCTGCACACGCTCAACGGGGCAATCGTCATGATGCACCTGGGCACAGTGCCGCAGCGTGTCGACAAGTTCTACGACCGTCTCGACGACATCATCGCTGTCTTGCAAGCCAAGGGCTACCGCATGGTGACCATCGACGACTTGACCGGGCTGTAGCATGCCGGCTGCCCACTGGCTGCATTGCGGGCAATGTGGCGCTCCCATTTTTTTGCGCGTTTTATACGGCCAATTAATCGAAATTGTGTAACTTTGCAAGCGAAATTAAGAAAGTGTATGCAAAAGATTAGAAATGTTGCCATTATCGCCCATGTCGATCATGGTAAAACCACACTGGTCGACAAGATGCTTGCCGCTGGCAACTTGTTCCGTGACAATCAAGAAGTGGGTACGCAAATCCTCGACAGCAACGACATCGAGCGTGAGCGAGGAATCACAATCCTGTCGAAAAACGTTTCGATCAATTACAAAGGATATAAAATCAACATTATAGATACCCCGGGACACTCCGACTTCGGTGGTGAGGTTGAGCGCGTGCTCAACATGGCCGACGGATGCCTGTTGCTGGTTGATGCCTTCGAGGGTCCCATGCCTCAAACGCGTTTTGTGTTGCAGAAGGCCTTGCAGATAGGGCTCAAGCCCATCGTTGTCATCAACAAGGTCGACAAGCCCAATTGCCGGCCCGACGAAGTGCAGGAACAAGTGTTTGAGCTCATGTGCAACCTCGATGCCAACGAGGACCAGCTCGATTTTCCCACCGTGTTTGGCTCGGCCAAGCAAGGATGGATGAGCAACGACTGGCGCAAGCCCACCGACAACATCACGGCCGTGCTCGATGCAATCATCAAGTACATCCCCGAGCCCGAACAGCTCGAGGGCACACCGCAAATGCTCATCACCAGTCTCGACTACAGCAGCTATGTGGGCCGTATCGCTGTGGGCCGCGTGCATCGTGGCACACTCAAAGACGGCATGACCATAGGGCTGTGCAAGAAAGACGGCACTGTCGAGAAGCAGAAGATCAAGGAGTTGCGCACCTTTGAAGGCATGGGCCAAAAACGCACCGACGAGGTGAGCAGTGGCGATATATGTGCCATCATCGGGCTCGACGACTTCGAGATAGGCGACACCGTCACCGATGCCGACAATCCCGACCCCCTGCCACGCATAGCCATCGACGAGCCCACAATGTCGATGCTCTTCACCATCAACGACTCGCCCTTCTTCGGCAAGGACGGCAAGTATGTGACCTCGCGTCACATCAACGAGCGCCTGCAGCATGAGTTGCAGAAGAATCTCGCCCTGCGCGTCGAGAAGACCGACCGCGAGGATGCCTGGCTTGTGTATGGACGTGGGGTGCTCCACTTGAGCGTGCTCATCGAGGAGATGCGCCGCGAGGGCTATGAGTTGCAAGTGGGCCAGCCACAAGTGATTGTAAAGGTTATCGATGGGCAGAAGTGTGAGCCTTTTGAAAACCTCACGATCAACGTGCCCGAGGAATATAGCAGCAAGATCATCGACATGGTCACGCGCCGCAAGGGCGAAATGACCTCGATGGAGACGCAGAACGACCGCATCCACATGGAGTTTAAGATACCCTCGCGTGGCATCATTGGATTGCGCACCAATGTGCTCACTGCCAGTGCCGGCGAGGCAATCATGGCACACCGCTTCCTCGACTATGAGCCTTGGAAGGGCGAAATCGTGCGCCGCACCAACGGGTCGCTCATTGCCATGGAGAGTGGCACAGCCTATGCCTACGCCATCGACAAGTTGCAAGACCGCGGCAAGTTCTTCATCTTCCCGCAAGAGCCGGTATATGCCGGCCAAGTGGTGGGTGAGCACACCAAGGAGAAGGACCTGGTCATCAATGTGACCAAGAGCAAGAAGCTCACCAACGTGCGTGCTTCGGGCAGCGACGAGAAGGCCAAGATTGTGCCTCCTGTGGTGTTCAGCCTGGAAGAGGCGCTTGAGTATATCAAGGCCGACGAGTATGTGGAAATCACTCCCAACCACATCAGAATGCGCAAGATTGTGCTCGACGAGCTTGAGCGCAAGCGCATAGCCAAGTCTAAGGGCCAGGAGGAGGATTGATGCTCCTCGTGCTGGCACGCGACGCCTCTCGAGAGCTCCACGCGCATTCTACAACGCCAAGGGCTATACTGAAGCGAAACTTTGTTTCATAATTTTATATTTTTGCGGTAGGGCAGTGCTTAGGCGCTATCCTACCGATTTTTTTTATGGGCTGGTTATTCCATTGTGGTGTATTTCCTGGATCATTTGTCATCGTCTTTGGTCAATTTATAGATTTGGCGTCGTTAAGTTGCAGTGATTGGAAAATTCTTTGTAAATTCGTGGGTGAATTCATCAACTTGTTTTGTGAAAAATATGAACAACATTTACATGACCCTTTTTGTGATTGTCCTCGCCTTGACGGGACTGTCGGGCAATGCTGCCACGCGGCAACAGATGCGCTTCCATTGTGAAAAGGACACAGCCGAAATCAACACCCTGCTGCAGCGGGGCCTCAAAAGCGGCAAGACCGATCCCAATGCGCTGGTGAGCTTCTATGCCCACGAGTTGCTGGGCCGGCCCTATGTTGCGCACACCCTCGACCAGACTGGCAACGACGAGTTTCTGGTGATCGACGTTGATGAGTTTGACTGCACTACATTTGTCGAGACGCTCTATGCGCTGGCCCGCACCACGATGAGTGGACACTTCTCCTGGCGCGACTATGCGGCCAACCTCGAGAACCTGCGCTACCGTCGCGGCGTGCTCGACGGCTATGCCTCGCGGCTGCACTACATCAGCGAGTGGGCAGTCGACAACATAAGCCGCGGCAACATCGTGGAGGTGTCGGGCGACTTGCCTGCCTCCAAGGCCGAGGTCAAGACCATCAATTTCATGACCACGCATCGCGACCTCTATCCCCAGCTCAGCGACAGTGCCACTTGTGCCAAGCTGCGCAATTTCGAGATTGGGTACCGCAACCACAAGTTTGAATACGTGCGCAAGAACATGGTGGGTGTGAAAGATGTGAAAAACGCCTTGCTCGAGGGCGACATCGTGGGGCTTGTGACCAAAATCGAGGGTCTCGACGTGTCGCACATGGGCATCATTGTAAAGGACGAGAAAGGCGACAACTACCTGCTCGACGCCTCGGCCTCGGCAGGCAAGGTGCAAGTCGAGCCCTTGGCCCTGCCCAAGTATCTTGAAAAAGTAAAAACTTGCACTGGCCTGCGGGTGTTCCGCATCGTCAAGCAATAAAAATTGCACGATAGGGCGGTTGTTGCGCAATATTGCAATTATTTTTACGTTGCACGTTTCTTTTTTTTGAATTAAAGTGTATCTTTGCAATAGATAAGGATTTCAAAGTGCGACGATGAAACGTTTATGGGCGATATGCGTGATGGTATTGTGCTTCTCGTTGAGCACAGTGTCGATGGCCCAGCTCCAGTGGACACCAGCCACACATCGCATCACAAGCCGCAGTCTGGTAGACCCCGACGTGACCGACGGCATTGAAATCTATGGCAAGGATGGCATTATCACCATCCGCACACCGAGGCGCATACAAGTGCGAGTGTTTACTATTTTGGGTCAGCTCGTGTCGCAGGCCGTGTTAAATCCTGGGGCCTCAGAGTTGAAGATAGGTGCAAGAGGTATCTATATTGTGAAAATAGGCAACATAACTCAGAAGGTGGCTTTGTGACAGGCCTCACAGTTGGGCACACGTCAGCAATTACGGGCCATTTTTTACTCATGTTTAGCACCCCTTTTAGTAATTATCTAAATAAACTGTTTTGAAAATGAGCGAACTAAAAAACATCGATTGGTCACATCTTGCTTTTGACTATGTTAAAACCGATTACAACGTGCGTTGTGCTTTTGATGGCAGCAAGTGGGGAGATATTCAAGTCTCTGACAGCGAGTATATCAATCTGCACATGGCAGCATCGTGCCTGCAATACGGGCAGGAGATTTTTGAAGGTCAGAAAGCCTTCCGTGGCAAGGACGGCAAGGTGCGCCTGTTCCGCATCGAGGAGAACTGCAAGCGCATCCAGGACAGTGCTCGCGGCTTGATGATGGAGCCCATCGAGACTGAAAAATTTATTGAAATGGCCGAAAAGGTCATCAAACTCAATGCCCGCTTCATTCCGCCCTACGGCAGCGGCAGCAGCTTGTATCTGCGTCCTCTCGAGATTGGAGTGACACCGCGGGTGGGTGTGCGCTCGGCCACCGACTACTTGATGCTGATCTTTGCCACGCCTGTAGGCAACTATTTTGCACAAGGCTTCACTACCTGCAAGGTGGTGATATACCGCGAGTATGACCGTGCGGCACCATGCGGCACTGGCCGGTGGAAGGTGGGCGGCAACTATGCCGGCGGCCTGCGTGCCACCGAGCGTGCCAAGCAACATGGCTACTCGGCAGCTCTGTTCCTTGACCCTAAAGAGAAGAAATACCTTGACGAGTGCGGCCCGGCCAACTTCTTCATCATCGAGGGTGACCGCTATATCACGCCCAAGTCCAACTCGATACTTCCGTCGATCACCAACATGAGCCTGCAGCAGATTGCCAAAGACATGGGTCTGAAGGTGGAGTGCCGTCCTGTCCCTGTCGAGGAGCTTGCGCAAGCCGACGAGGCTGCCGAGTGCGGAACGGCTGCCGTGGCCACTCCCATCAGCGAGGTTTACGACCACGACAACGATATCCACTATGTGATTTCCAAGGACGGCAAGCCTGGTCCTGTGGTCACCGAGCTCTATCAACGCCTGCAAGCCATCCAGAAAGGTGAAGCCCCCGACGTGCACGGATGGATGAGAGAAATCGATGTGTGAGGCAAAATTTTCTTTTAGATTGCTACTTGCAGGGAAATGATCGACTACAACAATATTATTGAGCGTTACTACACGCCAGGAAATGATGATTATGAGTTGCTCACGAGGCACAGCACCCAGGTGGCCATGCTGGCCAGGCAGCTGTGTGAGCGCCTCATTGCAGGCATGCATCCTGTCGACGAGGATTTTGTGTGGGAGGCATCGATGCTGCACGACATAGGCATTTTCAAGACCCATGCGCCCAGCATCTATTGCAACGGCACCGAGCCCTATATATGCCACGGTGTGATAGGCCGCCACCTGCTCGAAAGCATAGGTCTCTTCAGGCACGCTCTCGTGTGTGAGCGGCACACTGGCGCCGGCCTCACGGCTCAGGAAATCATCGACCAGGGCCTGCCGCTGCCTCACCGCGACATGCTTCCCTTGAGCCTGGAGGAGAAAGTGGTGTGCTATGCCGACAAGTTCTACAGCAAGTCGCACATCGCGCCAGCCAAGCCCATCGAGCAGGTGAGGCAACAGCTTTCCAAGTTCGGCCAGGGCACCTTGTCACGCTTCGACGCCATGGCCCAGCTGCTGGGTGTGCCCGACTATGCGTCGCTCGACGGGGAGCTCAACTGAGCGCGTGTAGTGCGTGAACATCAAAATATTGTATCAATAGTTAAATCGCCCAATTCGACAGAATAAATTGGGCGATTGTTTCGCTATAATAGGTAGAAATGTGTAATTTTGCACGCAAATTGCACCGTAGCATTCAATTGAAATCAGGTTTCAATCACATATTATCCACACTTCTCATCATGGCATCGATAGCTGTGCTGTGCTTTGGCCAGGCAGCTGCGCAGCATCAAGCGCAGGGCCAGTCGCGCGGTCAGGCTTCGGCCTTGCACGACCAGGGCGGCATCGCAGCAGCTGTCGACTCTATTGCCGGCGTGAAACCTGCCGACAAAAAGACATCGGTCCCGGCCGATACTGCACGCTTCAAGAAGACCAAGGTCGACCTTGACCATGCTGTCGACTTCTCGGCCAAGGACTCTATCGTGATGTACGGGCAAAACAATGCCCACATGTTTGGTTCCAGCACAGTCAACTATGGCGATGTGCAACTCACTGCCCAACAGCTCAACATGGACATGGACAAGCACGAAATCTATGCCGTGGGCGTGCCCGACACTACTGGGGAGCTGCAAGGCAACCCTGTGTTTAAGGACAACAGCGGCGAGTATGAGTCGCGGGAGATGACCTACAACTACAAGACCCAGAAGGGCCTCATCAAGAATATTGTGACCGAGCAGGGCGAGGGTTATCTCACGGGCGGCATCACCAAGAAGATGGACAACGGCGACTACTACATGCAAAACGGCAAGTACACTACTTGCGACAACCACGACCACCCGCACTTCTACTTCCAGCTCACCAAGGCCAAGGTGCGCCCCAAGAAGGACGTGGTCACAGGTCCTGCCTACATGGTGCTCGAAGACTTGCCCTTGCCCTTGGCGGTGCCATTTGGCTTCTTCCCTTTCAGCGAGAAATACCACAGCGGCATTCTGGTGCCCACCTTCGGTGAGGACTACAACCGTGGATTTTACTTCCGCAACGGCGGCTACTACTTTGCCATCAACGACTATGTCGACCTTGCGCTCACTGGCGAAATCTACACCCGCGGTTCATGGGGACTCACAGCGCAGTCCAACTACTCCAAGCGCTACAAGTATCATGGCAGCTTCAATGCCAGCTATCTCACCACTGTCACTGGCGACAAGGGCGAGGACGACTACTCCAAGATGCACAACTTCAGCCTCACGTGGACCCACTCGCAAGACTCCAAGGCCAACCCCAACATGACCTTCTCGGCAAGTGTCAACTTTGCCACCAGCGGCTACTCGCGCAACAATCTTGATTCTTACTACAACAGCTCCTTTACCGAGAATACCAAGAGCAGCACGGTGAACTGGACCTACAAGATACCCGACTCGAAGTGGAGCGTGTCGGCCACCGCCAGCATCGCCCAGCGCTCGGCCGACTCCACGCTGTCGGTCTCCTTTCCCAACTTCACTGTCACCCTCTCGCAGACGGCCCCATTCAAGCGAAAGCATGCCGTGGGCAACGAGCGGTGGTATGAGAAAATCAAGCTTTCCTACACAGGTCGCTTCCAGAACTCGCTCACTGCCAAGGAAAACGAGTTCTTCCACAAGAGCCTGGTGAAGGACTGGCGCAACGCCATGTCGCACAGCATCCCGGTCTCGGCCACCTTCAATGTGTTTAAGTACTTCAACCTCACGCCCTCGATCACAATGAACGACCGCATGTATACCAGCAAGATACGCCAGCAGTGGGATCCCAATGCCAGCGCGGTAGTGCGTGACACATCCTATAACTTCTACAACGTGTTCGACTTCAACATGTCGCTGGGCTTGAGTACAAAAATATATGGTTTCTTCAAGCCCCTGAAGTTTTTGGGCGACAAGGTGCAGATGATACGCCACGTCATCACTCCCACCATCACTTTCTCGGCTTCGCCCGACTTCAGCACTCGCTTTTGGGGCTACTACGGCCACTATAGCTATACCGATGCCTCAGGCAGCGAGCGAACGGTGAAATACCCCTACTTCAGCAACGGGCTCTATGGCTATCCGGGCTCGGGCAAAACTGGCATGGTGAGCTTCAACTTTGCCAACAACTTGGAAATGAAGGTCAAGAGCGACCAGGACAGCACGGGCTTCAAGAAGGTGTCGCTCATCGAGAATCTCACCTTGAGCCAGAGCTACAACTTTGCTGCCGACTCGCTGCGCTGGAGCAACCTCTCCACATCCATCCTGCTGCGTCTCACTAAGGGCTTCAACCTCAATCTGAGCGCCACGTGGGACGTTTACAAGTATGCCCTCAACGAGGCGGGCACCCCGGTGCGTGTCAACAAGCTGCGACTGCTGCACGGCGGTGGCTGGGGCCGACTGGCAAGCACAGGCACCTCATTCTCCTACACGCTCAACAACAGCACGTTCAAAAAACTGTTTGGCCGCGGCAAAAAGGACGACGACGACAACAAGAAGAAGCAGCAGCAGGAAGACGAACACAAGGATTTCTCGCGCGGATCGGAAGACGACGGCAAGCCCGACGACCCCCGCAAGGAGCAAGACAACACCATCGCCCTGCGCCCCGATGGCTACATGCAGTGGGATTGCCCGTGGAGCCTCACCTTCAACTACTCGCTCACCTATGGCTATGGCTCGTTCAACTACAAGAAACTTGAGTATAATGGCCGATGGACGCAAAACCTGAGCATGAACGGCAATATCAAGCCCACCAAGAACTGGAACTTCTCGTTCTCGGCCAGCTACAACTTCGATCAGCACAAGATTGCCTACATGAATTGCTCGGTCACACGCGAGATGCACTGCTTCACGATGAGCGCCAGTTTCGTGCCCGTGGGCCCCTACAAGAGCTACAGCTTCCACATTGCGGTCAAGTCGTCGATTTTGAGCGATGTCAAGTACGACAAGCACTCGAGCTACAGCAATGGCGTGCAATGGTATTGACGCCATATATATTTACACACACGCAATAATACGGTCCCTTTATACACTTTTTTATAGCACATTTATAGCATAATGCGATTTTTTTTCATCTTGGTCACCTTGTTGCTGGCGCTGGAGCTGCCAGCACAGCATGCAGTGCCGCTACACAGCCTCAACGATGGCGACCTGCTATTTGTGGTCACGCCGCAGGGCAATGCTATCACTCAGGTCACCCAGGGTGTGCAGCAGTTGCCCGTCGACCATGTGGCCATCTTTCACTGGCGCACGACCGACAGCATTGCCACTGTGGTCCAGGCCATAGGCAAGGGCGTGGTGATGGAGCCTCTCGACTCCCTTTACAGCGAATCGAGCCCCGGGTCGTTTCTGCTTGTGGGCAGGTTGAATTGCGACTTCGATACCACGGCCTCCATAACACGGGCCATGACCTTCCTGGGCTGCCCCTACGATTACTACTACGAGCCTGGCGACAGCGCCATCTATTGCAGCGAGCTGGTGCTCAAGAGCTATGTGGGGCATAGCGGCAATTTCATTTTTTCGCCCATTCCCATGACATTTCGCGACAGCAGCGGCGCTGTGCCCGAGTATTGGACCCGCCACTATGCCAAGCGTGGCCTCAAGGTGCCCGAAGGCGAGCCAGGCTCCAATCCCGGCGACCTGTCGCGTCGTCCCTGCGTGAGCCTGTTGGGCCGCCTCGACCCGCTGGGCAAGTAGGGTAGGGTGTAGCTTTTTGCACCCAGAGGCGGCTGGCATTTGAAATTTTAAACGACAGAATTTTGCAAAGTTCCAGTTTTTCACTACCTTTCCTAATTTGACAGTTTGTTGTATTAACGTGTTGCCACACAATACTTTACACAGCAAAGTAATGTAGCTAATTTTTCGGTGTTGCAAAGATTAACCTTTGTTAACCTTTCGGTAGAACGCGTTCATCGCTGCTTTTGTGATTATCTGTTTGTTAACTTCCACACCGGCAAGCTCTTGCA
>Ga0256404_1001035_pt1 | contig 70206 bp, 56 predicted proteins | sample RumenRJG_01DNA_FD_185990 | JGI IMG/M metagenome (GOLD analysis project Ga0256404, IMG submission 185990) | Bovine rumen microbial communities from Lethbridge, Alberta, Canada - RJG_01 | ecosystem: Host-associated > Mammals > Digestive system > Stomach > Rumen | place: Canada: Alberta | collected... | reverse complement strand
GAGGCTTAATGGCATGTCGCCTGTACAATACAGAAAGATGCTTACAACTTCGATTGTTTAACTGTCCAAACTTTGGGGTTCACTTCAAATCGCGTGAGTTAACTCGATTCATCGTGTGAGTTAACCCGATCGATCGTTTGAGTTAACTCAGGGTTTTTGACGGCCTTTTTGCAACAACGAATGGACACAATTAACGCTTGTCCGCTATGTCCGTTAGAGGTTTCTACAGTTATAAATCCTCTTCCAACAGGAAGGGGATAATGCCAACATACATGATGCCGTCATCATCGACCCAGGGCTTTGCATTGCCGTCGGTGATGACAATCTTGCGGAAAAAATCGCCTGAATTTTTGAGAGAAAAAGTTTCCTGTTGCTTCTTCGCCTCTGTATCCACATTCAGTGCCGATTGGATATACACCTTCTCGCGACCGGTTCATATCTTATATGTTTTTTGTCTTCTACTGCAAAATCTGTCGCCGATTCGACTGTTTTTGCAGTACAAAGATACGATTTTTTCTTTAACCGGCAAACTTTCTTGGGATTTTTCTCTGTTTTACCTTCCAATTTTTATTGCATAGAAATCCGCCGGCCCTACATCTTGCAGCTGACGGCTTTGCCGCTGTAGGAGAGCTGGCGGCTGGTGCCGTCGGGGAGGACGACGGTGAAGCTGCGCTCGCTCAGCATGCCGGGATATTCGCCCTTGCGATCGCCAACGGTGAGCGTGCGGCTGCGATCGTTCCAAGAAATGGGAATGAGGGAGTAAAGGCCCTTTTCGTAGTTGTAGCCGTCGCCCTCGTCCTCGTAGAGCGTGAACGAGCCGTCGGCGCCGGGATAGACGCGCAGCTCAAGCTCCGACCAGTCCTTCTCGCCCACATACTGCATTTCGGGCGCCAGAGGCAGAATGCTGCCGGCCCGGACAAACATCGGCACGAGATCCAGGGGCGTGGAGAGCGTCACGCTCTGGCCGCCCTTATAGCGGGTGCCCGACCAGAAATCATACCATTCGGCGCCCTTGGGCAAATATTTCGTCGCCGTCTTCGCCGCGCTCCAGTCCACTGCGCCCTGAGCGGCGTCGGCCTTCACCTCCTTGCGGTCCCAGCCCGTCATGGCGTCTTCCTTGACAATCTGTTCCTTGGTGAACTGCGCCTCCAGCACGGGAGCGGCCAGGATGCTGCTGCCGAAGAGGAACTCGTCGGTCATATCCCACACCTTGCGGTCGGAAGCGAAGTCGCTGAAGAGCGGGCGCAGGTAGCTGCCGTCGGCGCTGGTAGCCTGCCAGGCGGTGGCGTAGAGATAGGGGATGAAGCGATAGCGCAGGCGTATCATCTTCGCGATGGCGTCGTAGACGGGTTCACCCTTCTTGCCGAACTGCCAGATCTCACGCGGAGCGTCGGCGCCGTGACTGCGGAAGACGGGGCAGAAGAGTCCGTACTGCATCCAGCGCACGAAGAGCTCCTGGAACTGCGGATTCTTGGGCGCGCTGCCGTTGCCCTTCGTGTTGTAGGAGCCGCAGAAGAAGCCGCCGATGTCGGTGTTGAAGTTGGGATTGCCCGTGAGCGAGAAGCTCAGGCCCGCAGGCACCTGCTTGCGCAGCATGTCCCACGAAGAGGCGACGTCGCCGCTCCACATGTTGGAGCCGTAGTGCTGCTGTCCGGCGAAGGAGGAGCGCGTCATGATGAACACGCGCTTGCGGTTGTCGGCCTCACGGCGCTGCGCCTCATAGACGCCGCGCACGGTGGCCAGAGGGAAGGCGTTGCGCAGAGAACGCCACGTGCCGCCCGTGACGGGATGGGCGTAGTCCGACTCGCGGGGATTGAAGAAGTCGGGGTCGGTGGAGTCCATCCACCAGGCGTCGGTGCCGTAGCTGTAGAGGCGCTTGAGATACTTCCAGTAGATGGCGCGCGCATCGGCGCTGAAGGCGTCGTAGACCTTCACGCCCGAAGGATATTCCATGCGGGGCGGCCAGAAGGTCAGGCCGCTCTGGGGCCAGGTCTCGATGGGGAGCAGCAGACCCTTCGCGTCGAGCTCGCGGAACTGCTGCGTCATGGGGCCGAAGCTGGCCCAGATGCTGATCATGAAACGGGCGTTCTTGCGATGCACCTCGTCGATCATGCGGCGGCCATTGGGGAAGTCCTCCGTGAGGAAGTCCATCGCGTTCCACAGATAGTTGGAGCCCCAATACTGCCAGTCCTGAATGATGCCGTCGAGGGGCACCTGAAGCTCGCGATACTTGTCCACAACGCCCAAGAGCTCGCGGGCGCTCTTGTAGCGCTCCTTCGACTGCCAGAAGCCGTAGGTCCACAGGGGGAACATGGGCACGTCGCCCGTGAGGCGGCGCATCTGGGCGATGACGCCGTCGGCCGATCCGCCCCACATGAAGTAGTAGTCGATGCCCTCGCCGGCCTCCGAGGTGAAGGTCATGCCTTCGGCGTTGTCCTCGAAGACGGTGGGGGAGTAGTTCTCCCAATAGAGGCCCCAGCCCTTGATGCTCTGCAGGACGCTCTGGAAGTCCTCCAGGTTGGACTGCTCCATGCGCTTCTTCTCGCCGCGACGGTTCATCTTGCCGTTCTGGAAAGTACCCAGGCCGTAAACGGCTTCGTCCTTGTCGAGCAGGAAGGTCTGACTCACTTTGGCCACATCGCAGCACTTCTCGCGCAGGAGCACCTTGCCTTTGGCGCTCATGAAGGTGATGCAGCCGGAAGCCTTGTCCAGGCGCACGCTGAGTTCGCTGCTTGAGAGGGTCGAACCGCTCTTCTTCAGGGGTACGTCCTGCTTGGGGCAGATGACGGTGAGCGACTTGGTCGGCTTGCCCTTGACGACATGCACGATGGAGGGGGTGATGAACTCGATGTTGACTTCCTGAGCACCCGAGACGGTGCAGATGAGGAGGGCGCAGAGGGCCCAAAAGAATCTTTTCATGGCATTGATGTGTCGATTTCTTTGCAAAGATAGCGTTTTCTTTTGTTTCTCACAACATTTGTGGGGCGAAATTTGTCTATGTCGTAAATAATGTGTACCTTTGCGGTCGGAATTCTAAATAATGTATGCGTACGGACGCCTGTAACGCGCGAGTTTGGGCGCTGAACGCACAAAAAAGAGTAGTAAAATCAAAATGAAAAAGTACAATTTCAACGCCGGTCCTTCCAAGCTGCCCGCAGAGGTGATGAAGGCCGTCGCAGATGCCTGCATCGAATTTGAGGGCTCCGGCCTCTCTCTGATGGAAATGAGCCATCGTGCCAAGAACTTCCAGCCCGTGGTGGACGAAGCAGTAGCCCTGTTCAAGGAGCTGCTCAACATCCCCGAGGGCTACAGCGTGATCTTCCTCGGCGGCGGTGCCTCCCTGGAGTTCTGCATGGTGCCCTACAACTTCCTCGAGAAGAAAGCCGCCTATCTGAACACCGGCGTATGGGCCAAGAAGGCTATGGCCGAGGCCAAGAACTTCGGTGAGACCGTCGAGGTGGCTTCCAGCGCCGACGCCACTTACACCTACATCCCCAAGGGATGGACCATTCCCGCTGACGCCGACTACTTCCACATCACCAGCAACAACACCATCTACGGCACCGAGATCCTCAAGGACATCGACTCTCCCGTGCCCCTGATCGCCGACATGTCGAGCGACATCTTCTCCCGTCCCGTGGACGTGTCGAAGTATGCCATGATCTACGGCGGCGCTCAGAAGAACCTCTCGATGGCCGGTGTGACCTTCGTCATCGTCAAGGACGAATGTCTGGGCAAGGTGAGCCGCACCATCCCCACGATGCTCGACTACCGCACCCACGTGAAGAACGGCTCTATGTTCAACACACCTCCCACCGTGCCCATCTACTGCGCTCTGCAGAACCTCAAGTGGATCAAGGCTCAGGGCGGCGTGAAGGAGATGGAGCGTCGCGCCATCGAGAAGTCCGACCTGCTCTACGGCGAGATCGAGCGCAACAAGCTCTTCCGTCCCACGGTGACCAACAAGGAGGACCGCAGCCGCATGAACATCTGCTTCGTGATGAACGACGAGTATAAGGACCTCGAGGCTGACTTCATGGCCTTCGCCACCGAGCGCGGCATGGTCGGCATCAAGGGTCACCGCAGCGTCGGCGGCTTCCGCGCCAGCTGCTACAACGCCGTCACCATCGACGACGTCAAGGCCCTCGTAGCCTGCATGCAGGAGTTTGAAAAAATGCACTAATCCTTTGATATCAAATTAAAATGAAGGTTTTAATAGCAACCGAAAAGCCCTTTGCTGCCGCTGCCGTAAGCGGCATCAAAGAGGTGATAGAGGCCGCCGGCTATGAGCTGGCCCTCCTGGAGAAATACACCGAGAAGAGCCAGCTGCTCGCCGCTGTGGCCGATGCCGACGCTCTGATCATCCGCAGCGACAAAGTGGATGCCGAAGTGCTCGACGCTGCCAAGCAGCTGAAAATCGTCGTGCGTGCCGGTGCCGGATACGACAACGTGGACCTCGAGGCCGCTACGGCCCACAAGGTGGTGGTGATGAACACCCCCGGACAGAACGCCAACGCCGTGGCCGAGCTGGTGCTGGGCCTGCTGGTATATACCGTGCGTAACTTCTACAACGGCAAGTCGGGCAGCGAGCTGATGGGCAAGACCCTCGGCATCCTGGCCTTCGGCAACGTGGGTCGCAACGTGGCCCGCATCGCTCAAGGCTTCGGCATGAAGGTGATGGCCTATGATGCCTACTGTCCCGCAGAAGTCATCGAGAAGGCCGGCGTGAAGGCTGCCGCCTCTCAGGCCGAGCTCTTCAAGGAGGCCGACATCGTGAGCCTGCACATCCCTGCCACCGCAGAGACCAAGCAGAGCATCAACAAGGCGCTGTGCAGCACGATGAAGAAGGGCGCCATCCTCATCAACACCGCCCGCAAGGAGGTGATCGACGAGGCCGGACTCATCGAACTGATGAAGGAGAGGGAAGACCTCAAGTACATCACCGACATCATGCCCGATGCCGACGCCGAGTTCAAGCAGTTTGAAGGCCGCTACTTCTCCACGCCCAAGAAGATGGGCGCACAGACTTCTGAAGCCAACACCAATGCCGGCATCGCAGCCGCCAAGCAGATTGTGGGCTATCTGAAGGACGGCATCACCAAATTCCAAGTGAACAAGTAAATGGCCAGAATAAAGCCTTTCAAGGGTCTGCGTCCTCCAAAGGACTTGGTGGAGCAGGTGGAGAGCCGCCCCTACGACGTGCTCGACAGCGAGGAAGCGCGTGCCGAAGCCGGCACCAACGAGAAGTCGCTCTACCACATCATCAAGCCCGAGATCGATTTCCCCGTCGGCACGTCGGAATACGACCCCCGCGTGTATGAGAAAGCCGCCGAGAACTTCCGCAAGTTCCAGGAGAAGGGCTGGCTCGTCGAGGACGAGGAGGAGATGTACTACATCTACGCCCAGACGATGAAGGGCAAGACGCAGTACGGACTCGTCGTGGGCGCCTGGGTGGAAGACTACATGAACGGCGTCATCAAGAAGCACGAGCTCACGCGTCGCGACAAGGAAGAAGACCGCATGAAGCATGTGCGCGTGAACGACGCCAATCTGGAGCCCGTCTTTTTTGCCTATCCCGACAACGCCGTGATCGACGCCCTTGTGGCCCGCTACACGGCAGGCACGCCGGAGTACGACTTCGTGGCGCCCGTCGACGGCTTCCGCCATCAGCTCTGGCTGGTGAAGGACAAGGAGGACATCCGCGTCATCACGGAGACGTTTGCCGGTATACCTTATTTATATATTGCCGACGGACATCACCGCAGCGCCGCTGCCGCACTCGTGGGCGCCGAGAAGGCCAAGCAGAACCCCAACCACAGGGGTGACGAGGAGTACAACTACTTCATGGCCGTCTGCTTTCCCGCCTCGCAGCTCACCATCCTCGACTACAACCGCGTGGTCAAGGACCTCAACGGACTCTCGTCCGAGGAGTTCCTCGCCGCGCTCGGCAAGCACTTCACGGTGACGAAGATGGGCAAGGAAGAGTACAGAGCGCAGAAGCTCCACGAGTTCTCGCTCTACCTCGACGGCGAGTGGTACAAGGTGGAGATGAAGCCGGGCCTGGTGGACGAAAGCGATCCCATCGGCAGTCTCGACGTGAGCGTCTCCAGCATCTACATCCTCGATGAGATACTGGGCATCAAGGACCTGCGCTCGGACAAACGCATCGATTTCGTAGGCGGTCTGCGCGGACTGGGCGAGCTCAAGCGCCGCGTGGACAGCGGTGAGATGCGTGTCGCTCTGGCGCTCTATCCCGTCTCGATGCAGCAGATTATGAACATCGCCGACTCGGGCAACATCATGCCGCCGAAGGCCACATGGTTCGAGCCCAAGCTGCGCAGCGGACTCATCGTGCACAAGCTCTCGTGAAAGACCTCTATCGGACGATAAATGGTAAAGCAGAAGGAACTTACTCTGAACTCCGGAGTAAGTTCCTTGCTTTTGCCCTCCCGGTGCGCACGGCGGAGGAAGCACTCGCTCTGGTGGCGCAGTATCAGAAGGAATACTTCGATGCGCGTCACGTCTGCTGGGCCTACCGCCTCGGCGCCGAAGGGGAGGACTGGCGCGCCAACGACAACGGCGAGCCTTCGGGGACGGCCGGAAAGCCGATACTCGGACAGATCGTCTCGGCCGATCTCTCGGACGTGCTGGTGATCGTGGTGCGTTATTTCGGCGGCGTGAAGCTGGGGACCTCAGGCCTGATTGTGGCCTATCGCACGGCGGCGGCCGAAGCCCTCGCCGCAGCGGATGTGACGGAGCGCACGGTGGACGAGACGCTCACGCTGACGTTCTCCTACGAGCAGATGAATCTGGTGATGCGGGTGGTGAAGGATTTCTCGCCCGCGATCGTCTCGCAGGACTACGAAGGCAACGAGGTGCGCATGACGCTCTCGCTGCGTCAGTCGCTGGTGACGGCGTTCAAAGAAAAGTTTAACATCAACGGGCGGATGACGGTCCGCTTTGACTCATGAAAAACATCCTGAGAATGATTTGCTGCGCCCTGCTCACATGCGGGCTCTGCAGCTGCAGCGACAAGAACGACAAGATCGGCAAAACGGAAGTGGTGATAGAGACCGATCGCGGCAAGATCACCCTGCGTCTGTTCGACGACACGCCCGTGCATCGCGACAACTTCATCCGTTTGGCCAAAGCCGGGGCCTACGACGGCATCATCTGGCACCGCGTGGTGAGAGATATGCTCATCCAGAGCGGCGACCCCAAGCTGAAAGCCCGTGGCGAGAAGCTGACGGTGGACACTTCGGAGATGCACTACACGCTGCCGGCCGAAATCCGTTATCCCCGCCACTTCCACCGCGCGGGCGCTCTGGCCGCAGCGCGTGAGGGCAACGATGTGAACCCGGAGAAGCGGAGCAGCGGCACGCAGTTCTATATTGTCGGCGGCACGGTCTATACGCCGGGCAAACTGGCAGAGGTGCACCAGCTGATGCAGGATGCCGACACGCTGCACAAAATCCCTTCGCTGACGGCACAGCAGAAGCAGATTTACACCACGAAGGGCGGTGCGGCACATCTCGACGGGGAATATACCGTGTTCGGCCAGGTGGTGGACGGGCTGGAGGTCGTGCAATACCTCACCCGCACGCCGACGGACGAAAAAGAACACCCTCTTAAGGAAATTCGCATTAAGAGGGTGATCGTCAGAGAATAATCAAAAAGAACGGGTCAGTTGGCGGCCTTGAACTCGTCAAGGAAGCGCTGGTCGTTTTCGGAGAACATGCGCAGGTCCTTCACCTGATACTTCAAGTTGGTGATGCGCTCGATGCCCATGCCGAAGGCGTAGCCGGTGTATTCCTTGGAGTCGATGCCGTTGGACTCGAGCACGGCGGGATCCACCATGCCGCAGCCCAGAATCTCCACCCAGCCGGTGTGCTTGCAGAAGGAGCAACCCTTGCCGCCGCAAAGATGGCAGGAAATATCCATCTCGGCCGAAGGCTCGGTGAAGGGGAAGTAGGAGGGACGCAGACGTATCTTCGTGTCGGGGCCGAACATCTCCTGAGCGAAGAGCAGCAGCACCTGTTTGAGATCCGTGAACGACACGTTCCGGTCAATATAGAGGCCCTCCACCTGATGGAAGAAGCAGTGAGCGCGGGCCGAAATGGCCTCGTTGCGATACACGCGACCCGGGCAGATCACACGGATGGGAGGCTGCTGGCGCTCCATGACGCGGGCCTGCACCGAAGAGGTGTGGGAGCGCAGGATGATGTCGGGGTGCGACTCGATGAAGAAGGTGTCCTGCATGTCGCGGGCAGGATGGTCGTCGGCAAAGTTCATGCTCGAATACACGTGCCAGTCGTCCTCCACCTCGGGACCTTCGGCCAGCGTGAAGCCCAAGCGCGAGAAGATGTCCACGATCTCGTTCCTGACGATGGTGATGGGATGGCGGCTGCCCAGAGTGACAGGGTAGGGCGTGCGGGTGAGATCGATGCTGTCGCCGGCAGTTTCCTGTGCTTCAAGGCTCTCTTTGAGGGCCGTGATGCGCTCCTGGGCCAGGGTCTTCAGCTCGTTGATCTTCATGCCGACCTCCTTCTTCATCTCTGCAGGCACGCTGCGGAAATCCTCCATCAGTTGAGGGATGAGTCCTTTCTTGGAAAGATACTTGATGCGAAGGGCTTCGGCGTCCTCCAACGACTGAGCGTGAAGTTGCTCCATCTCAGCCTTGATTTGCTGTATTTTTTCGAGCATAAAGCTTTCTCTTTTTCTGAATTTCCGTGCAAAAGTATAAAAAAGTTAAGAGTTGCAGGGCGCGCGTGGAGAGTTTTTTACCCTAATTAAGGTTTTTTTTGTAATTTTGCAGCCGTTATTAAAGAAAAGACCGCAGGTCATGGTTCGAAAAGATTGGTATCTCCTCATCCTTGTGTCGGCATTGGTGACGGGATCGTGTCAGTTGAAGCAGTCAACTCCCGAAGAAGAGGAAACGCCTGTTGACAGCACCCTGCTTATCGTGGAGAGCGACACGCTTCAAAAAGAGCAGGAGGAGGTGATGCCCGTCAAGGCGGACGGCACGTTTGACGACTTCTTATTTAACTTCGTGCGCAGCGCGCGTTTACAAAAGGAGCGTGTGCGCTTCCCTCTGCCCGAGGTTATGGAAGACAACACCCGGCGCCTGATGACGCAAGATGAGTGGACCGACGAATTCTATTTCCTCAGCGATGCCGAATTTTATACCATCCTCTGGAATTCGGAACGGCAGATAGAAGAGCAGAAAACGGATACGGCGGAGAACACCGTCAGCGTGGAGCAAATCCTGCTCGTCAGCCAGGAGATTCGCCGTTACGACTTTCAGCGCAAGCAGGGCAAGTGGATGCTTGTGCGTCTGCGTCATTTGCCCTTCGACGCCGATCCCGCCGGCGATTTCCTGAAGTTCTACAGCCGTTTTGCCTCCGACAGCCTTTACAGGGAAGCGCACATGATGCCCTATATTTCCGTCAGTCTGTTGGATCCGTCGGATGACATGCAGCACATCGAGGGGAGCATCGAGCGTGAGCAGTTTCCGATATTCTGCCCCGAGGTGCCTTCTGTCAGCATCTCCAACATCCTTTACGGCCAGCCTTACGACGATCCCTCATGCATGATACTGCAGAAGACCGGTTACGGCAACGAGATGCAGGAACTCTTCACCTTTGCCCGGCACGGCAAAGACTGGCGACTGGTAAAATACGAGAACTGAAGTGTTACGCATCACCCGCGATACCCCGATTCCCAACACCTTCCGCATTCCGGCGAAGGCGGCGCTTTTCGTGACCTACGGTCGTGAGGACATCGAGGAGCTGACGACCTTCCTTCAAGGCGAAGGCAAGGGACGGCGCATCCTGAACATCGGGCAGGGCAGCAACCTCCTTTTTCTGAAGGATTTCGACGGCATTGTGCTTTCGAGCGAAGTCAGCGACTTTTCCGTCAGCGGCAATCGCCTGCGCGCCGGTGCCGCCTGGGTGGTGGACGAGCTGATAGAGCGTACGCTCGATCTCGGGCTTTACGGTTTGGAAAACCTCTCGCTGATTCCCGGCACCGTGGGCGCTGCCGCCGTGCAGAACATCGGTGCATACGGTGTGGAGGCGGCGAACTTCATCCGTGAGGTGGAAGCGCTCGAACTGGCGACCGGCACCATCCGCATTTTCCGGCCGGAAGAGTTGCACTACGGCTATCGCCGCTCTTTCTTTAAGACGCCGGAAGAGTGGGGGCGATGGGCCGTTCTGTCCGTCACGCTGGAGCTTTCGCGCGAGTTTGTGCCGCGGCTCGATTACGGCGGCCTGCGTCAGCGTGTGGGCGAAGGCTCTGTGAGCGCCCGGCAGGTGCGTGAAGCCGTCGTTGCCATACGCCGTGAGAAGCTTCCCGATCCGCAGGTGCTGGGCAACGCCGGCAGCTTCTTTGTCAATCCCGTAGTGTCCCGCGAGAAGTCCGAAGAACTTCGGCGTCAGTACCCCGACATGCCGACCTACGAAGCGGAGAATGGGGTGAAGATTCCCGCCGGCTGGATGATTGAGCGGTGCGGCTGGAAAGGACGCGCGCTCGGCCCCGCCGCCGTGCACGACCGCCAGGCTCTGGTGCTGGTCAACAGGGGCGGTGCCACCGGTGAAGACATTCTGCGTTTGAGCGAGGCTGTCAGAGCGGCTGTGAAGGAGCGCTTCGGGGTGGATGTGCGTCCGGAGGTGAACTTCCTTTAGCTCCTGAATCGAAAAGCGTCGTAATTGCTGAAAGTTTTTGGGATAAAATGCGCCTTGAGTGCTTTTTTTTTGCTATCTTTGCGCTCGAAATTGTTTATACGAGATATGATTAAGATTACTTTTCCCGACGGCAGCGTGCGTGAATACGCTTCCGGTGTGACAGGTCTGGAGATTGCCGAGAGCATCAGCAGCCGCCTGGCTCAGGAGGTCCTGGCCTGCGGCGTGAACGGTGAGACCGTGGAGCTCAACCGCCCCATCACGGAGGATGCCTCCATCCAGCTTTACAAATGGGAGGACAAGGAAGGCAAGCATGCCTTCTGGCACACCTCCGCCCACCTCATGGCTGAGGCGCTTCAGGAGCTTTATCCCGGTACCCAGTTCGGCATCGGTCCTGCCATTGAGAACGGATTCTACTATGATATCATGCCTGCTGAAGGCGTGGTGATTCGCGAGTCGGTCTTTCCCGACATCGAAAAGAAGGTGATGGAGCTGGCGCAGCGCAAGGAGGCTCTTGTGCGCCGCGACATCTCCAAGAGCGATGCGCTGAAGTTCTTCGGCGACAAGGGGCAGACGTATAAGAACGAGCTCATTGCCGACCTGGAAGACGGTCACATCACGACCTACACCCAGGGTGCCTTTACCGATTTGTGCCGCGGCCCGCACCTCATGTCCACCGCGCCCATCAAGGCCTTCAAGGTGCTCAGCACCTCTTCCGCTTATTGGCGCGGCGACGAGAAGCGTCCCCAGATGACGAGAATCTACGCCATCACGTTCCCCAAGCAGAAGATGCTGCAGGAATATCTTGACCTGTTGGAAGAAGCTAAAAAACGCGACCACCGCAAGATCGGCAAGGAGATGGAGCTCTTCATGTTCAGCGATATGGTGGGCAAGGGCCTGCCGATCTGGCTCCCGAAGGGCACGGCGTTGCGTCTGCGCCTGGAGGACTTCCTCAAGAAGATCCAGAAGCGCTACGGCTACCAGCAGGTGATCACGCCCCATATCGGCGGCAAGCAGCTCTATGTGACTTCCGGCCACTGGGCCCACTACGGTGCGGACTCTTTCCGCCCCATCACCACGCCCGAAGAGGGTGAGGAGTATCTGCTCAAGCCGATGAACTGCCCCCACCACTGTATGATCTTTGCCTCCAAGCCCCGCTCCTACAAGGAGTTGCCTTTCCGTTGTGCGGAGTTTGGCACGGTGTATCGTTACGAGCAGAGCGGCGAGTTGCACGGACTGACACGTGTGCGTTCGTTCACTCAGGACGACGCTCATCTCTTCTGCCGTCCCGATCAGGTGAAGGACGAATTCATCCGCGTGATGGAGATCATTCAGATCATCTTCCGTGCTTTGGATTTCAACAACTTCGAGGCTCAGATTTCTTTGCGCGACCCGAACAACAAGGAGAAATACATCGGCACCGACGAGGTGTGGGATGCTGCCGAGCGTGCCATCATCGAGGCCTGTGAGGAGAAGGGCATGAAGACGACCACGGAGTTGGGCGAGGCTGCGTTCTACGGTCCCAAGCTCGACTTTATGGTGAAGGATGCCCTCGGACGCCGCTGGCAGTTGGGCACCATTCAGGTGGACTACAATCTGCCCGAGCGCTTCCAGCTGGAATACATCGGCGAGGACGGCAAGAAGCATCGTCCCGTGATGATTCACCGTGCTCCTTTCGGTTCGATGGAGCGCTTCACCGCTGTGCTGATTGAACACACGGCCGGCAAGTTCCCCCTGTGGCTGGCCCCCGACCAGGTGGCTATTCTGCCCGTGTCGGAGAAGTATCAGGAGTATGCAGAGAAGGTGCAGGCCTACTTTGAGACGCAGGATGTCCGCGCCTATATCGACGACCGTGCGGAGAAGATCGGACGCAAGATTCGCGACAACGAGCTGAAGCACACGCCTTACCTTCTCATCGTGGGTGAAAAGGAGCAGGCCGAAGGCACTGTTTCGTTCCGCAAACAGGGCGGAGGCGAGCAAGGATGCACAAAAATGGAAGATTTTGCAACAAAAATCAACCAGGAAGTGCGCAATATGACAGAAAATTACTAACTTTGCACCCGGTTTTCGCATAAAACTGAATGAAAAAAGACAATCTCAAGTCTCAATATCGCGTAAACGGACAGATTCGGGCCCGGGAGGTCCGTATTGTCGGCGACGGCGTGGAGAGTCAGGTGGTCAGCCTCGGCCGTGCTTTGGATATGGCGTCCCACCAGGGCGTTGACCTGGTGGAGATTTCGCCCAATGCGGAGCCTCCTGTGTGCCGCCTGATAGATTACTCCAAGTTCATCTATCAGCAGAAGAAGCACCAGAAGGAAATTCGTGCCAAGCAGGTGAAGGTGGAAGTCAAGGAAATCCGTTTCGGACCTCAGACCGACGACCACGACTACAACTTCAAGCTGAAGCATGCTCAGGGTTTCCTCTCCGAGGGCGATAAGGTGAAGGCTTATGTTTTCTTCCGCGGCCGTTCCATTCTGTTCAAAGAGCAGGGCGAAGTGCTCCTGTTGCGTTTCGCTCAGGATTTGGAGGAATACGGCAAGGTGGAGCAGATGCCTCAGCTCGAGGGCAAGCGCATGATTATGTTCATCGCGCCCAAGAAGATGGCCAAGAAAGCGGCGTCTCCCGCAGACGACCTGCCCGAGGAGGACGAGGCTCCCGTAAAGCGTCAGCCCCAGCAGAAGGCCAAGAAGGAATACACCGGGCCGAAGGTTGAAGGCGAGACGTTCGACGACTGAGAGAATAACGGATAATGTTAACGGCGCGTTGTGCTTTTTGGATGCCGGCCGCCATATTGATAACTTAATTAAATAAACAAAATGCCAAAAGTTAAAACCAACTCCGGTGCCAAGAAGCGTTTCACGCTGACCGGAACAGGCAAAGTGAAGCGTCGTCACGCTTTCCACAGCCACATCTTGACGAAGAAGACCAAGAAGCAGAAGCGCAACCTGGACCACACGGACATCGTTGTAACGGAGAACATGAAGCAGGTGCGCGACCTTCTGTGCATGCGTTAAGAGCTAACCCAATTTATTCACTTTTAATTTTTACAGACTACTATGCCTAGATCAGTAAATCACGTGGCTTCACGTGCCAAGAGAAAGAAGATATTGGGTTTGACCAGAGGTTACTTTGGTGCCCGCAAAAACGTATGGACCGTTGCCAAGAACACTTGGGAGAAGGGTCTGACCTATGCCTTCCGTGACCGTCGCAACAAGAAGCGCAACTTCCGCGCTCTGTGGATTCAGCGTATCAACGCTGCCGCTCGCCTCGAGGGTCTGAGCTACAGCCAGCTGATGGGCCTGTTGCACAAGGCCGGTATCGAGATCAACCGCAAGGTGCTCGCCGACCTCGCTGTGAACAACCCCGAGGCTTTCAAGGCTGTTGTCAAGCAGGCTGCCGGTAAGTAAGGAGTTTATTCGGGAAGCGCCTGCGCTCCCTGCGGGAGCGGGAGAGGTTTCCCGAATATCCCGGAGAGATGGCAGAGTGGTCGAATGTACCGCACTCGAAATGCGGCGTACTCTTACGGGTACCCAGGGTTCGAATCCCTGTCTCTCCGCATCCGATTCAACAGGAAGAAAAGAGTTTCCAATCAGGGAGACTCTTTTTTTTGTCTTTTGATTATTTAATGTTCGCGCGAGAGCGTGCATTTCGTGTAAATTCCTTATCTTTGCCGGCGTAAACACAAAGCGAGGATGAAGACTGCCATTGTGGGCGGAGGAGCCGCCGGATTTTTTCTTGCCGTCAACCTGAAGGAGATGATGCCCGAGATGGAGGTCGTCATCTTCGAGCGCAGCAGTCGCGTGCTGGCCAAGGTGGAAGTGAGCGGCGGAGGGCGTTGCAACTGCACCAACAGCTTTGAGGACGTGGCGGACCTGAGCAGCGTGTATCCCCGAGGACATCGGCTGATGAAGCGCCTGATGAATGTGTTTGACCATCGCGACGCTTATGAGTGGTTCGAACGTCACGGCGTGCCGCTGGTCACGCAGGAGGACCGTTGCGTTTTCCCCAAAGCGCAGGATTCTCACGCCGTCATCGACTGCTTCCTCTCATTGGCGCGCCGCTATGGCGTGAAGATTGCCACCGGGACGCCCGTCAGCGATATCGCGCAACTCTCTGATTTCGATTTTGTGGCCGTAACCACAGGTGGATCGCCGAGAGCCGAGGGCCTCGGATGGCTGGCAGCTCTGGGTCATGAAATAGAGTCGCCGGTTCCTTCGCTGTTTACCTTCAATATAGAAGATGCGGCGCTTCGCGGGCTGATGGGCACGGTGGTGGAGGCGGAGGTGAAGCTTGCCGGAACGAAAATCTCTGCCGACGGGCCTCTGCTGATTACCCATTGGGGCATGAGCGGTCCGGCCATCCTGAAGCTTTCGAGTTACGGCGCACGCTTCCTCGCGGAGTCGGGCTATCGCGCTTCGCTGGTGGTGAACTGGCTGCAACGTTCTGAAGAAGAGGCGCGTGCGATATTGAATGAGGCGGTGCGCATGGACCCCGGTCGGCTTGTCGCTTCACACGCCGTCGGCGCTTTGACACAGCGTTTGTGGACTTATCTCACGGAACGTGCTTTGGGCTCCGACGTGCGGCGTTGGGGCGAGTTGAACCGCAAGGAGATGAACCGTCTGGTCACCACATTGACCGGAGATGTTTACAGCATCAGCGGGCGGGGCAAGTATAAAGATGAATTTGTGACGGCCGGCGGCATCGCCCTCCAGGGCGTGAATCCTTCCACGCTGGAAAGCAGACATCGGCCCGGACTCTATTTTGCCGGGGAGGTGCTGGACGTGGACGGCGTGACGGGCGGCTTCAATTTTCAGGCTGCATGGACCACCGCCTACACGGTGGCTCGATCAATAGCGGGTGTAGGGCTTGAGGTTCTTGGCCGCGATCTCCACTAAGCGGGCGTGATTCTCTGCGTTGTTGGCGGCCAGAATGCCTGAGGGTCGGGTGGGGTTGAGCGCCTGGCCTTCGAGGTCGGATGCAATGCCTCCCGCTTCGGTGAGCACCAGCTGTGCTGCAGCATAGTCCCAGGGAGAGAGCATGTATTCGAAGAAGAGCTCCACGCGTCCGGCGGCCAGATAACAAAGCTCCGGAGCGGCGGCGCCGAAACGTCTGAAGTCATTGGCCTGAAGATAGGTCTCCATGATGATGCCGGCGCAGATCGGTGCATTTTCTTTGTGATAGACGCACATGGCGGTGCAGAGAATGCTCTCCTTGAACGAGCGCTCGGACACGTGTATGGCTTCGCCGTTGAGCCAGGCGCCCCGCCCTCTTTGGGCGGAGAAGCATTCACCCGTGCGCGGCAGATACACCACGCCCATCTCCACCTGTCCGCCTTCGCTGTAAGCCACGGATATGGCGCAGTCGTGTATGCCTCGGGCGTAGTTGGCAGTGCCGTCTATGGGGTCGATAATCCAAAGCGGAGCGTCATCGATGATCTCGGGGTTGTCCAAATGCTCCTCTTCGCACAGAAAATGCGATCCGGGAAGTAGTGACGATAATCTGGCAATCAGAGCCTGCTGTACGGCCAGGTCGGCTGAGGTGACGATGTTGGCGGGGCCGTCTTTTTCCGTGACTTTGATGTTGTAGAGCCGGGAATCCGTCAGGCGGGACACGTCCCGGACGGTGTCAATAATCTGCTGCAGTTCCATAATCGGATGCAAAAGTATTAAAAAACAAGTAAAACGGCGGACTTGGAGTGATATTTTTTTGTCAATAACAATAATTTTCCTACCTTTGCGGTGAAATCAAGCAATCATTGAAGCAAATTCCTATGAAAAAGATTGTATTGACAGCGTTTCTCCTGGCTGCCCTGATGAGCAGTTGCTGCGGCAAGCGTACGTGTAAAAGCGCTTCAGCCTGTGACAGTTGCGGCTGTGCAGGCAAGACTCAGTGCGACACCTGTGTTTGTCTCTCTGACATGGATGTTCAAGACGTCGTGAAGAAGGCTTACGTCGGCGAGGGCACCTCGATGCACAATCTGATGCTCGTCGACGGCGATGACACACTGTGCGTGGCAATGGACGACAGCACGGTATGCAACACGGATCTGGTGGTCGGAAAGGCTGTCACCGTGACTTTGTGCGACCGTGACGGCGTGCCTACGGCCTCTGTCATCGACGAAGCAGAGTAAGGGGAGATGCGCCTGCTCGTCTTCAATCCGGAGAACGATATGGCTTTGGCCAGCGGCCTGTCGGGATATACGGCGCCGGAGGCCATCGAGCGTTACAGCCGCTCTCATTGGATGTTGCCACGTTTGTGGGCGGGAGAAGACGATCTCGTGTGGGACTGGAAGCAGGATCTTACGGACAAGGATATTACGGAGGTGGTGCCCTGGGGCTGGTCGAAGGCTTTGGTGTACCGCCTCTCGAAAGCGGGTGTAAAGCGTGAGGTGATGCCCTCGGATGCTGTGCTCGACGGTCTTCGTACGCTTTCCTCCCGCGTGTTCACTTCTAAGTTGCAGCGTGAGTTGGGGCTTGATGTGGCCGTGTGTACAACCTGGAAGGAGGTAGAAAGTTTCCAGCGCTGCATAGGGCCCAGTGTGATGAAAGCGCCTTGGAGCAGCAGCGGCAAGGGGTTGATGATGGTCTCGTCGCCGACGGCGCGTGGCTGGATGCAGAATACGGTGACGCGCGAGGGCGCTGTGGTGTGTGAGCGCTGGATGGAACGGGTGCAGGATTTTGCCCTCGAGTTTTCGGTGGAGGAGAGTGGCGCGGTGCGTTACGAAGGCCTGTCGGTGTTCCGCACGAGTCCCTCCGGACGCTACGTTGCCCACGATTTTGTGACTCCCGAGGATCAGCGGGCCGCCCTGATGCAATGGGTGAGTGAAGAGGAGGTGCAGCGCTGGTGTATGTGGTGGCAGAAACGCCTTGAAGAGGATGACATCAGGGCCTTCTCTTACGTCGGCCCGATGGGAGTTGATATGCTGGTGGACGCTGACGGGAGAATTAACCCCTGCGTTGAGTTGAATTGGCGTATGACGATGGGGCATGTGGCTCTTTTGCGGGGGAAAAATGAGCAAAAATAGGGGAGGAGTTAAACTTTTTTGGCCCGGAGGTGTGCGAAAATAAGTTTTTTTTTCTATTTTTGTCTGCGATATGAATGAATATTAACAAAAATTATCATAAAGATACCATGATGAAGACTATGAAGTGGATGCTCCCTGTTCTTTTGTTCGGCGTGACGGCTACTGCCGGTGCCCAAGTTGAAGACAGTACGGAGGTCAGTGAAAATGTCGTTCCCGCCAAAGTGGTGGCGAAGGGCTACAACCGTATTCAGCTGGACTACGTAGGCACCTGGTGGACCGGCAGCGACACCGGCTTTGGTGGCAGCAAGTTCAGAAACGATGCAGCTGTGACGAAGGACAAGGATTTGTTCTGGGGCTTTGATTTTGGCTATTTGAGAGGCATCCGTCTGGTGAAGAACCTGCCTCTGTATGTCGAGGTCGGTGCTACGATGGTCTACAGCAGCATTGACAACACGGAGTCCAATCCCGAAATGGCTACCGGCGAAGACCAGTGTGACGTCACCGTGAGAGCCCTCTCGTTCGAGGTGCCCGTCTTCCTGACCTATCGCTTCAATTTTGCTCACGACATCCGTCTTTCGCCCTATCTCGGCGCCAAGTTCCGTGCCAACGCCATGATGAAGCTGGCTTACGTGCGTTCCACGCGCGGTGAGAAGTACGAAACCAACGATCTTTTTTCAACCGAGTCCTATACGGTTGACGGTGAGGAATATACCTCCAAGTATCGTCGCTTCCAGGCTTGCGGCGAGGTGGGTGTCAACTTCGGTTGGAAGGCTTTGAACGTGAAATTGGCTTATTTCTATAACAGCAACATCTACAAGGGTGACAGTCCCCTGGGCGAACGCAATTGCGGCCAGATGGGCGTCATCGCAGGTGTGGGTGTAGAATTTTAAAAAGAGACAGTGACGTGGCAGACTTGGCCATAGTCATATTGAATTGGAATGGGCAGGAGATGCTGAAGCGTTTCCTGCCTTCCGTTTTGAAATATTCCGACGGCGCCGATGTCTATGTGGCCGACAACGGCAGCACGGACGGCAGTCTTTCTCTCCTGCGTGAAGATATGCCGGAAGCAAAACTCATCGTGCTGGACCGGAACTACGGCTTTGCCGAAGGCTACAACCGGGCGTTGAAGTCACTTTCGGGCTATGAGTTCTATCTCCTGCTCAACAGCGACGTGGAGGTGAAGGAGGGCTGGCTCTCGGCGATGATGAGTTACATGCGGCAGCACGCCGATGTTGCGGCCTGTCAGCCGAAGCTGCTTTGCCAGTGGCGCCCGACCCATTTCGAGTATGCCGGCGGTGCGGGCGGCTGCATCGATGCGCTGGGTTATCCTTATTGCCGGGGCCGCATCTTCGGCACGGTGGAGGAGGACCGGGGGCAATACGACACGATTGCCGACGTGCATTGGGCTTCCGGTGCGGCTTTGCTGGTGCGCAGCGAGGATTATTGGCGTGTGGGCGGTTTGGACGGCCGATTCTTCGCCCATCAGGAAGAAATCGATCTGTGCTGGCGCCTGTGGCGCAGCGGACGCCGTGTGGTGTGCGTGCCCGGGAGCGTGGTCTATCATTGGGGCGGAGGCACTTTGCCCCAGGGCAGCCCTCGCAAGACCTACCTCAATTTCCGCAACAACCACTGGCTCCTGCGCAAGAATCTGCCTGCTGACATTTACCGTCGTGTGGAGCGCCGGCGTTTTTGGCTCGACATGCTGGCAGCGCTGCAGATGCTCCTTACGGGGCAGGGCCGAAGTGCTTTGGCCGTATTGCAGGGCCGGCGCGACGCCCGCAGGGGTGATGTGCGTTGTGAGGTCTCTGAGGGGGATGCGCCCGTGTTGCCCCTGAAGCCCGGGAGTCTGCTTTGGAGCTATTATATAAAAGGAAAGAAAACATACGCAGAACTATGAAGAGAATCTGTTGCACGATACTGGCGGCCGTCGCCGCCCTCAGCCTCAGGGCGGAAGTGAAGATGCTGGTGCTCCGGACGGAGCCTCGTGTGGAAGATGTCAAACTGGTGAAAGGCACCTTCTCCCCGGGCCGTTCGGCAGCGGTGAAGAAGGTCTATATGGGCACCGAAAAGGGAGAACCCCGGGGCAAAGATGCTCTGGTATTCATCTACGATACAGACAAGACCGGCAAGGAGCAGATTGTGTTCACGCTGGAGAAGCTGGGCTACAAATCTGCCGTGCTGCAGGATGTCAAAAAAGCGCGTCCGGCAGTGGATGGGATGAGCGGCGCTACCGGTTATTGATTTTTTAGAAGAACAATGCCATGAAAGGAAAGTGGATCAAGCGAGTGACGATCGATGCTCTTTGGAGCGGCAAGCATCGTGTGGAGTGGAACCTGAGCGAGGGCGTCAACGTGCTCAGCGGCGTGAACGGTGTGGGCAAGTCCACCATCATCCGCCGTCTGGAGGACGGACTGGCCGGACGCACGGAGGCCGTGCACATCACCTACGAACCTGAAGGAGCTCAGAGCGTCGACTACGATGTGGTGCGCGGCTACGAGCCTCAGGCCATCACGCGGGAGCTGCTCGTGCGTGTGGCCGCTGTGATGGCAGAGATGGACGCTGCCGACAAAGACCGCTTCCTGGACACCATCGACACGCTGCTGGCGGCTACGGGCAAGACCATTGTGCGCAACAGTGCTGAACTGCGATTCAACCACGAGGGCGACATTCTCACCATTGAGCAGCTCTCCAACGGGGAGCGTCAGATGCTCTTCATCCTGCTCACCATCCTAGCGCAGCGCCGTGAGCCCTGCGTCCTGCTGATGGACGAGCCCGAGATCTCGCTCCACATCGAGTGGCAGCAGCGTCTCATCGCCCTCATCCGCGACATCAACCCCAACGTGCAGCTTATTCTCACGACGCATTCTCCCGCCGTCATCATGGACGGCTGGATGGACTGCGTGACGGACGCTTCGGACATCATCATCAATTGAGTGTGCTCCCGCCGTGAAACGTCTCACCGATAATCTCAACAGCGACTACATCGCTTCGGCCAACCGCCTCCGTCCTCTCGGGGCGAAGAAGCGCATTGTGGTCTATGTGGAGAGCTATGAGGATATCTCCTTCTGGCGCAGCGTGCTCGACGAGTGGGAAACGGAGCAGATCGGCTTCGAGGTAATGTTGCCCTCTCGTACAACTTTGGGCAAGGGTAAGAAAACGGCTCTGATGAACGACTTGGGCAAGGGCCTCGGCCAATGGATGATTGCCTGTGTGGATGCCGACATGGACTGGCTGCTTCAGAGTCACACGCCCGTGAGCCGTCTGGTCTGCGAATCCCCTTATGTCATCCACACCTACGCCTATGCCATTGAGAATCTGCAATGTTGGGCGCCCGGGCTGCATGCAGCCTGCACGATGTCCACGCTCAACGATCACGAGATTCTCGACCTGGAGCGCTTCATGGCGGAGTTCAGCCGCATCGTCTGGCCGCTCCTGGTGTGGCTGGTGTGGTGCTACCGCAACGACCGTTTCGGCCGATTCTCCCTGATGGACCTGGCTTCCACCGTGATGTTCCGCGACGTGAATCCCCAGCATCCGGAGTCCACGCTGGAGCATGTGCGCCGTCAGGTGAACCGCCGTGTGGCTTCCCTGCAACACGCCTTCCCCGAGGCGAAGAAGACTTATCCCGAGGTGCGTGAAGACCTGCTGAAGATGGGGCTGACGCCGGAAACGAGCTATCTGTGGATTCACGGCCACAGCCTGTGGGACGGGGTGGTGATGCCGTTGCTCGAGCCTGTCTGCATCATGCTGCGCCGCTATCGCGAGCGCGAGATTCAGCGTCTGGCCGAGCATGCGGTGCAGCGACAGAACGAACTCTCGGCCTATCAGCATGCCCAGATTCCCCTGGAGTCGGCTTTGCGTAAGGGAACGGCTTTCCGCCAGTCGCCGCAGTATCAGTCGATCAGGGCAGACTTGAGTCGGTTGATGACCGAGGTGGGGGAGGCGAAGTAGTGATCCATTTCCTTGATGACGCCGGCCAGTGAGAACACCACGACGATGTCGCCGGGCTTGATCTGCGTGTTGCCGCTGATGTGCTGTCCCACGCCGTCGCGCACCATACCGCCCAGAGTGACGCCTTTGGGGAAATGCATCTTGTGAATGGGCTTCTGGGTGATTTCGCTGCCTTCCTGGGCGATGAATTCCGCCACGTCGGCATTGGCGATGGTCAGTCGGTGGATGGAGGCCACGTCCGTGTCCATCATCATGCGGTAGATGTGCGATGCTGTGATGGTCTTCTTGTTGATGATGGTGCCGATGTCCAGCTTCTCGGCCAGATTGACGTATTCGATGTTCTCAATCTGTGCCACCGTCTTGCGCACGCCCAGCCGTTTGGCTGCCAGACAGGCCAGGATGTTGTTCTCGGCGTTGGGCGTGAGGGCGCAGAAGGCCTGCATGCTGCGTATGCCTTCGTCGATGAGCAGATGTGTGTCGCGTCCGTCGCCCTGGATGACCATGGCGTCGTCGGCATCGAGCAGCTCGCTGAGCTTCTGGCAGCGTGCCTCGCTCTGCTCAATCACCTTGAGGTGCATGGCTTCCGGTTTGTTTTTGATGACGTGATAGGCGATGTTGCCGCCGCCCATGATCATGACGTCTTTCACGTCGGCGTAGTTGTCCTTGCCCACGATGTGGCGTATGGTGGGCACCTCCTCCTTCGTGGTCATGAAGTAGGCGATGTCGCCCTGCTGCAATTTAGTGTCTCCTCGGGGGATGATGGTCTGCTCGTCGCGCTTCACGGCCACGATGTGATAGGGCGCAGTTGCCCCGCATAAGTCCTTGAGTGCCTTGCCGAAAAGCTCTTTTGCTTCCTCTCTCAGTTTAACGCCGAGCATCACCAAGGCGCCGCCGTGCACCTCCCAATACTGGCGGGCCCACGAGCGCTTCAGACCCTCGATGATTTCCACGGCTGCCAGCGTCTCGGGATAGATGAGCGAGTCGATGCCCATGCCCTTGAAATGCTCTTTGGCCAGGGGCTGCATCCACTCCCAGTTGTCCACACGCGCCACCGTCTTCTTGGCGCCGAGCACGTGGGCCAGAGCGCAGCAGGTCACGTTTTGCGTCTCCGATGGCGTCACGGCGATGAAGAGATCGGCGTGGGGCACGCCGGCTTCTTTCAGCCCCACGATGGAGGTGGGCGCGGCGTTGAGCGTCATGAGATCGCAGTCGGACGAGCTCAGGGACTCCGTCTTTTCGGGGTTCTCGTCCATGACGACGATGTCCTGATTCTCTTTGGACAACAGTTCTGCAAGATGTTTGCCTACGGAACCTGCTCCGGCGATGATGATTTTCATTGTATCTGTTGCTTGATGTTGTTCCTGTCAAGGCCTGTGAGGCGGTAGAGCTCCTCGGGCGTGCCCTGCTCCACGAAGCTGTCGGGCAGTCCCAGTCGCACCACGGGGATACTGCATCCCTGGTCGTTCATCCATTCGGCCACGGCGCTGCCCAGTCCGCCGTTGCGCACGCCGTCCTCTACGGTGACGATGCGTTCGTGCTCATCGGCTACGCGGCGCAGTATGCTCTCGTCGAAGGGCTTGAGGTAGCGCATATCCCAGACAGCGGCGTCGGTGCCTTCTGCGGCCTCCAGGGCAACGTTGCCGATGGGGCCCAATGTGAGAATTGCGGTCTTGCCCCTGCCTTCTTTCAGACAGCGTCCGCGTCCGATTTCCGAGGGGCCGGCGGGATGCGGCGCTGCTGCTTTTCCGGGGCGTCGGCCTCTGGGGTAGCGGATGACGAAGGGTCCGTTCTGCTCGAAGGCGGCGGTGCGCATCATGGCCTCCAGATCATTCTCGTCGAGGGGCGAGCAGATGGTCAGCGAGGGAATAGGGCGCAGCGCGGCCAAATCGAAGGCGCCGTGGTGTGTGGCGCCGTCTTCTCCCACCAGCCCGGCTCTGTCGAGACAGAGCACCACATGGAGGCGCGAGATGGCCACGTCGTGTATGATGTTGTCGTAGGCCCTTTGGGCGAACGAGGAGTAGATGTTGCAGAAGGGGATGAGGCCGTCTTTGGCCATGCCGGCGGCGAAGGTGACGGCGTGTCCTTCGGCGATGCCCACGTCGAAGGCCCGGTCGGGCATTTCCTTCATCAGGATGTTCATCGAGCATCCCGTGGGCATGGCAGGCGTGATGCCATAGATGCGGCGGTCTTCCCGGGCCAATGCCAGCAGCGTGCGTCCGAAGACGTCCTGGAAGCGCGGGGGCAACCCTTCGGCATCGCCCTTGATGCGCTCTCCCGTCTCGGGGTTGAAGCGGCCCGGAGCGTGGAACACGGTGGGGTTCTTCTCCGCCGGCTCGTAGCCTTTGCCCTTGGTGGTGCGTATGTGGAGCAGTCGGGGGCCCTTCATGTCTTTGATGCGGCGCAGCGTCTCCACCAGCTGCCCGATGTCGTGGCCGTCTTCCGGCCCAAAGTATCGGATGTCGAGACCCTCGAAGATGTTGCGCTGCCCCTGGATGAGGCTCTTGAGCGAGTTGTTGAAGCGCAGGATGGAGCGCCTTCTTTCGTCGTTCATCCATCCCCAGTCGCCCAGCTTCAGCGCGGCCCTGTTGCGCAGCTCGTTGTAGAACGAGGAGGTGTGCAGGTTGTGCAGATACTGCTTCAGCCCGCCCACGGCCGAGTCGATGCTCATGTTGTTGTCGTTGAGGATGATGAGCATGTTGTTGGGCGTCGAGGAGACGTTGTTGAGGCCCTCGAAGGCCAGTCCGCCGCTCATGCTGCCGTCGCCGATGACGGCCACCACGTGGCGGTCGATGTGCTGCTGCTCTGCGGCAACGGCCATGCCCAGCGCCACGGAGATGCTGTTGGAGGCGTGTCCGCAGGTGTTGGTGTCGTATTCGCTCTCCTTGGGCGAGGGGAAGGGGCGTAGCCCGTCCATCTTGCGGTTTTCGTGGAAGAGTTCGCGGCGTCCCGTGAGGATTTTGTGCCCGTAGGCCTGGTGTCCGACGTCCCAGACGATGCGGTCCTCGGGGGTGTCAAACACATAGTGCAGCGCCACCGTCAGCTCCACCGCACCGAGCGACGATGCCAGATGTCCGGGGTTGTCGCAGAGTTCCTGTATGAGGAAGGTGCGCAACTCCCGGCACAGCTGGGGCAGCTGTTCGGGTGTCAGACGTCTGAGGTCTCGGGGGTAGTCTATGCTTTCAAGCAGTTCGAGGGGCTCTTTAGACACGGTTTTCTTTTCTTTTCCCCGCAAAAGTACAAAAAAAGTCCCTACTATGGTCGCGGGAGTGGAGAGTTTTTTGTAAATTTGCCGGAAATACGTCGAAAACTGCGCTCTCCCGATGGATTCTTCTCTGCGATATGTGCTCCTTGGCAGCTGTTTTGCCCAAAATGTGGGGCAGAAGATGTCGGAGGCCGGATGGACGGCCCTGGTGAATCCTTTGGGCACGCTCTACAATCCCTCTTCGCTGCTGCTCACGGTGCGTGCGGCGCTGGAGGAGGGTCCCCTGCCGCTGTTCTTCGACGAAGCGATGCGGGAGTGGCGCTGCTGGTGGGCCAACACCTCGTTTCGCGCTCCGACTCGCGAGGGTTGCGAGGAGCAGGTGAGGGGAGCGCTCTCGCTCCTGCGTGAGGGGCTCTTGAGGGCCGACGTGCTCACGCTGACCCTGGGGACGAATGTGGCTTACACCGTCCTGCCCGAGGGGGCTTCTTCGCCCGTGACTGTGTCCAATTGCCAGCGCCAGCCTGATCGCCTTTTCTCCGAGTGGCGCCTCACGAGGGACGAAGCCTCTGCTGCGCTGCTGGAGCTCATCCGCCTGGTTCGGGAGGTGAATCCCCGCTGCCGCACGCTGCTCACCGTGAGCCCCTACCGCTACCGCAAATACGGCCTCCACGGCAACGCGCTCTCCAAGGCGATTCTCCTGACGGCTGTCGAGGCGGTGCAGCAGGCCGAGCCCGACGTGCTCTATTTCCCCGCCTACGAGATTATGGTGGACGAACTTCGTGATTACCGATATTATGCCCCCGACGGGCTTCATCCCGCGCCGGAGGCCATTGACATTATATGGAACAGATTTCAACAATTATCGATTGGCTCAACCCCAATGCCGTAGAAGGTCCGAGAGAAGGCACCGTCGAGCATCTGCTCACGGATTCCCGCAGTCTGGCCTTTCCCGAGTCCACGCTTTTCTTCGCCCTGCGCACCCCCACGGGCGACGGCCATCGCTACATCCCCGACCTCATCCGTCGCGGTGTGCGTTTCTTCGTCGTGGAGTACTCAATCAACAATCCCGACCCTTCGGTCACGTTTATCTATGTGCGCAACAGCCTTAAGGCCCTGCAGCGTGTGGCTGCCTGCCATCGGCGCCGTTTCAACATCCCCGTCATCGGCATCACGGGCAGCAACGGCAAGACCACCGTCAAGGAGTTTCTCTACCAGATGCTCTCGCCCGACCGCGTCGTGACGCGCTCGCCGCGCAGCTACAACTCACAGATCGGCGTGCCTCTGTCCGTCTGGGGCATTCACGAGGGCACGCAGATTGCCATCATCGAGGCCGGCATCTCCAAGCCCGGCGAGATGAAGGCCCTGCACGACATCATCCGCCCCACCATCGGCATCTTCACGGGTTTGGGCCAGGCGCATCAGGAGAATTTCGGCAGCTACGAGGAGAAGCGGCAGGAGAAGTTCAAACTCTTCGCCGGTGCCGAACAGGTTTTCCTCATCGGTGACGGTTTCGACGGCGCGCCTTATGATGCCGACCTCGCGCTTTGTGCCAGCGTATGCCGCTATCTGGGTATGGACGAGAAGATCGTACGGGAGCGTGCGGAGAACGTCCGCTGTATGCCGATGCGCATGGAGGTGATGTCGGGCCGCAACGGCTGCGTCCTCGTCAACGACAGCTACAGCAACGACCTGGAGTCGCTCCACACGGCTCTCGACTTCATCAACCGCCGTCCCGAGACGCGCAGCGTCACCAGCGTGCTCATCCTCTCCGATATGGAGCAGACGGGCATGACGCCCCGCCAGATGACCGCTGCCGTGCGCCGTGCCGTCAAGGCCTACGGCATCGACGTCTTCATCGGCATCGGCCCCGTGCTCTCGCAGATGAGGCGCAACAAGGACTTCCAGGTCATCGGCTTCCCCACCACCGAGGACTTCCTCGCCAGCGGTCTGGGCGCCACGCTTCATAACAGCATCGTCTTCATCAAGGGCGCCCGCAGCTACCGCTTCGAGCGCATCACGGCCACCTTCATGGAGAAGGTCCACGAGACGGTGCTCGAGGTCAACCTGCCCGCCGTCGTCGAGAATCTCAACCACTACCGCTCCTTCCTCCGTGTGCCCGAGGGCAACGGCATCTGGCGCACGCCGATCATCTGCATGGTCAAGGCCGACGCCTATGGCGCCGGTGCCGTCGAGGTGGCCAAGACGCTTCAGGATCAGGGCGTTGCCTATCTGGCCGTTGCCGTCGCCGACGAGGGCGCCACGCTGCGTGAAGCCGGCATCACTTCGGGCATCATGGTGATGAATCCCGAGATGTCGAGCTTCGACACGCTCTTCAGGTATCAGCTCGAGCCCGAGGTCTATTCCTTCCGTCTGCTCGACGCGCTCATCGATGCGGCGGAGCGCAACGGCATCACCGATTTCCCCATCCACATCAAGCTCGACACGGGCATGCACCGTCTGGGCTTCGACCCGCTGAAGGACATGCCGGAGCTCATCGCCCGCCTCTCGCGCCAATCGGCCCTGTTGCCGCGCAGCGTTTTCTCCCATTTTGTGGGCAGCGACAGCGACGGCTTCGACGACTTCTCGCGTGAGCAGTTCCGCCGCTTCACTCTGGGCGCCGACGCCCTGCAGGCCGGCTTCTCCCACCGTATCCTGCGCCACATCTGCAACTCGGCCGGCATCGAGCATTTCCCCGAATATCAGATGGACCTCTGCCGCCTGGGCCTGGGCCTCTACGGCATCGATTCGCGCACGGGAGCGATGCTCTCCTGCGTCTCCACGCTCAAGACCACCATACTCCAGATCCACGACGTGCCCGCCTCCGAGACGGTGGGCTATTCGCGTCGCGGCGTCCTGGAGCGCGACTCGCGCATCGCCGTCCTGCCCATAGGCTACGCCGACGGCCTCAACCGCCTCCTGGGCTGCGGCCGGGGCTACTGTCTGGTCAACGGTCACAAGGCGCCCTACGTGGGCAACATCTGCATGGATGTGGCGATGATCGACGTCACCGACGTGCCCTGTCAGGAGGGCGACACCGCCGTCATCTTCGGCGAACAACTGCCGCCCGGTGTGCTCTCCGATCTCATCGGCACGATCCCCTACGAGATCCTCACTTCGGTGTCCAACCGCGTGAAGCGCGTATATATTCAGTAGTGCTTTATTCAAAACGACCTAACACACTCATACACAACATCCTTATGTCTGAAGAATTGCATATATCCTCCGGCTCCAAAGAGGAGCGATACGTCGAACTTCTGCCGCAGTTGCGCGCCGTCCTCTCCAGCGAGTGCGACCCCATTGCCAACATGGCCAACATGGCCAGCATGCTCCACGAGACCTTCGGCTTCTGGTGGACGGGTTTCTATCGCGTGGTAGACGGCGAGCTGGTGCTCGGCCCCTTCCAGGGTCCTCTGGCCTGCACGCGCATCCGTCGAGGCAAGGGCGTCTGCGGTACGGCCTGGGAGCGCGGCGAGACGGTCGTGGTGCCCGACGTCAACGCCTTTCCCGGCCACATTGCGTGCTCCAGCGAGAGCCGCAGCGAGATTGTGGTGCCCGTGAAGCGGAGTGGGGAAGTGGTGGCTGTCCTGGACATCGACAGCTGCGAGCTCGCGACCTTCGACGAGGTGGACCGTCACTGGCTGGAGGAGGCAGTCATGATGCTATGAGGGCGGTCGTTCAGCGTGTGACGGAGGCGGGTGTGCGCATCGTCGATGTCGAAGGCATCGACCCGCAGGAGGAGCGCGCCATCGGTGCGGGCTTTCTGGTGCTTTTGGGCGTGTCGGACGACGACACGGAGGAGGACCTCCACTGGCTGGTCAGGAAGATAGCCCAGCTGCGCGTCTTCGACGATGAGGCGGGGGTGATGAACCGCAGCCTCACGGACATCGGGGGCGAGTGTCTGGTGGTGAGTCAGTTCACGCTCTTTGCGAGCTACAAGAAGGGCAACCGCCCCAGCTGGTTCCGTGCCGGCAGCCACGAGCACGCCGTGCCGCTCTACGAGGCGTTTTGCCGGGAGCTGCAGGAGCTCATCGGCCGTGAGGTGAAGACAGGCGTCTTCGGCGCCGAGATGAAGGTGCGCCTGCTCAACGACGGGCCCGTCACCATCTTCATGGACACGAAAAACAGGGAATAACGGTTAAAGGTTAACGGTTAACGGTTAAAGGTTAAAGTTTTTGCCTTAATGCCGAAAAAAGGAGGGCCCCGCACTTTTTTCTAACGCACAAACATTCACTCGAGGCGAGTAGGATGTCTGTGGAGCGCAGCTTCATGAAACCTGAAATCTGAAACTAATTAGCCCCGCCGGATTGGCAGGGCTAATTAGTTTCAGGTTTCAGACATCATATATCAGCCATCATACATCAACCATCTTCCCTTACGGCTGATAGGTGTACGGGCTGTCGGTGATGCCGTCGGGATACACCGTGCCGCCGACGGTTATCGTGCCGCATTCATAATAATCTCTATCATCTGCCTTACCTATACTGCAGCAAACGTCATCATCACCCTTTGTTGCAGTAACTTTTGTAACGTCGCTGGTAATCGTGATAGCGCCACATTTAGCGGATCCTGTGCCCATTATCGTAGTAACCGGCCCCGTTCCGATACCGGCAGCAGCCACGTCACCATTAGCGGTTACCGTACCGCCAGTGATCAGGATATCGCCACAAATAGTGCTGGCGAATTTATTTTCATAATTTATAGTGGCAGTCCCCGTTCCGATACCGGCAGCAGTCAAGCCACCGGTAGCGGTTACCGTACCGCCAGTGATTGAGATTTTGCCACATTTATTGGTGGCATTGTTGTTCTCTGTCTTTGAATAAGCCTGCCCGCATCCGATACCGGCACCAAAACTGCCACCGGTAGCGTTTATCGTACCGCCATTGATCGTGATATTGCCACCAGTCTTTTCTTCATCTTGTGCCAACCCCGTTCCGATACCGGCGCCACCATCGCTACCACCGACAGCGTTGAGACTACCGGTGCCCGAAATGGTCAGCGTGGTGCCTTCGTCGCCTATTTGGACGGCAGCATAATTGGCAGGTGCTGTAATTGAATTGGTACCCACGAGGTTAATGCCGGCATTGCCATTGCAGACAATGCTGCCATTAGTGATGTTGACGTTGTCGAGTGTCACCGTGGCATTGTCGGCGATGAAAATCTTCAGTTCTTTATCATGCGTGCCAGTGATGGTGTTGCCATTCCTGACAGTTATTTCACTCTCCGTCACGGTCGAGAGATCTATTGTTGTCAGCTCCGTCAGCTTCGCCGTAATCTCGTAGTATTTGCCGTTCTCGAAGGTGACGCCCGCCTTCTCTAAGGTGTATAAACTGCCGTCGTAGGCGGTAAGGGTATAGGTGTCGGCACCGGCGTTCTCGTTGCGCAGGGCTACAGTGAGTTCACTGGCAGCAGCGTCAGGCGTTGCGCTGATAGGGCCGTATTCGGTAATTTCCTTAGTTTCAGCACCTTTGGCGAACAGTTTCATTTCCGAAAGTTGCATGATATTGCCACTTTGAACGTTTATGATAGTCAGACAGAAATACTGGTAGGTGCCTGGGGCAGAGGCAGTAAAATCATGCTCGGTATTATTCAATGCGGGTATATCGGTGTTGTCGCTCCTGCTGTCAATGGTGGTCCATTCGTCGTCCTCTTTGTTCACCTTACCTTGCAGCTCCCAGCTCCTCGGATTGCGTCCGGGATACGTCTTAGTGTCTCCAGCGGTTCTGAACATATAGCCGTCCACCTGAACAGGGGCGTCGGTGTGGAACTCAATGTACCAGAGATGACTGTCGTCGGCACACCACTTGGTGTTCGGATCTCCGTCAACAAGATGGGGGTAATCATCACCACTAATGCCGCCGCCGCCACGGTCAACCGTGTAACCGGAATAATAGTTATTATCCGATAATCTCTTACTCGTGACCAGCTTGTTGCCGGCTGCAGAGACGGTCAGCCTCTTGGCATTGATGGGGTTGTTTGTAGCCTTGTCCTTCAGGATGAACTTCACGATGGCCTGCTGGCTGGCGAGGTTGGCCTCCGACGTAGTAGTGATATGGGAGTCGTCTATCGAAGCTACCGTTACGTCAGTTATGGCATAGTCGTAGTTCTTCTCAATGGAGTTCCCGTCGCCGAGCAGCACGCCACTCTGGTCGGTGTATTCCCAGTCGGCGCGAGGGAAGATCAGGTGCAGCTTGTCGCCCACGTTCACCGTACCCGTCAGGTCTCCCGACAGCGTGGTGGTGCCCGTCTCGCTGGCAGCAGCGGTCAGCGTGCCAAGCAGGGTTGTGGTTCCCGCTTTTAACACGCTCACCTGGTCTGTCTCTGCCCACTTCACCTTGAGCGTCTTGCCGTCCAGTGCGAGGGCGCGCGTGCCATCGTTGCCCTTCGAGGCCTTCACGGTCATGGTGTACTTGCCCGTCGCAGCGGCAAGCTCCGGCTGCTGAGCCTCGTTGATGAAATCCTGGTCGGCACATGCGGTCACAGCGGCGCCTGTCACAAGCAGTGCTGCCAATGTGCCGATATATGCTGTATACTTCTTCATTGCGGTGTGTTCCATTAAAAAATCTTCAATCAATCATCGTCTCCCCATTCTTCTTCTATCGCATCACCGTAGTCCGGGCGATAGGTCTGATCACTATCGCTCCCCTGGAGCAGCGCCTCACATTGTTCCAACTCCGCCACCCTCAGGGATGGTTTCATGTAATTTTGCTTCTTTTTCATATTCATTTTTACGTTATGTACAAAAATTTGGTGTAAAGGTATGGAATAAAGTTTAAAGTTTAAAGTTTAAAGTTTAAAGGTTAAAGATTATCGGCAAAATCCGTTTTTTTTATTTTATCCTTAAAAAAATGCAACATCCTGATCCAAAAACACTTCAATTAAAAGAAATAATCCGTATCTTTGCAGCCGTTTATATGATGAGAAACCTCGTCTATTTTCCTGAGAATGTCAGCAAACAATATTTTGCATCCCTGCTTTCTACCTCACACAGAGCCCGTTGGTTTATCAGCCGTAAGCTTAACTAAGAGCTAATAACTCAGACACAAAGCCCTGTCGGAGCAATCCGGCGGGCGCTTTTCTTACTATGCTGCGCTTTCCCGGGTCGAGTTTGCCGTTGGCAGCGCTGAAAGCGCGAAATAACTTAGACCAGAGGCTGCCCCTGGGTACAGTAATCCAGGTATCGGCTCAAAATTATGCAAAAAGATTGATTTTTTAGCTCACAATGAGCCGATAATTGCATGTTTTTTGCTAAATTTGCACCGATTTGTCCTCTGAGTTTCCGCTCCGTGGACTCTATCGACTACAAGAAGGCGATGCTCATCTTCTACGAGCAAAACAACCTCTATGCCTTCAAGCAGATCTTCATCGACCAGTTTGAGTTTGCCGTAAGAGAGTATTTTTAATTTTTCTTATTCTACCTTATACTCGGAGCAAAAAAACACAGATTTCATCGAAGAAATAGCGCATTCAACATGAGCCGCCCTGCTTGTGTCCTTTTGCGCGGCAAATGGGGCCGAGTGTAACGATGGCAAATAAGCCCCACCGCGAAAACGTTCACTATAGCACCGACGTACCCAGGGGCGACTGGGGTCTTCAGAGCAGCCAGTGAATGTGGCTGCGGCCCCACTTCTTTTGCCTTGGCAAATGAGGCCGAGCGCAGTCGAAGGCAAATCGGAGCGAGTCTCCACTCGCGACGGAGGGAGGACAGATGGTCACACAACGTAGTGCGCTGCATTGGGATAGAGTGGTTTTTTAGTGATCAAATTCGGTTCAATTTATCAAATTCCCAAAATCCCATCTAAGAAAGAAAAGAGAGGGTTGCATCCCAGAGAAAAGAAAAGAATAATAAGAAAAGAAGTTTATAGTTAACTACTCACTACTAGCGTAGTTCATAGTTTCCTATAAACTGAGAAAAAGCCCGAGGGAATCTTCCGTGGGAATTTGGGACACTATTGACTGGGCCCGGGCGTAGCGCGATGCGCTCCGCGTTTTTAGGAGGGTGCGTTTAACTTGGCTTTTGGACGTCAAGATTTCTCCATACACGTATATACGTGTCGCGCAAGCGTGTTATTATAAATGCGCACATGAGATTTTGGGACATTGGGATTTTGACACGATTCTTCGATTGTTGTATTTCGTTGATTTACATTGGGGTTACAAGAAGAGTGGCTCATTTCGTTTTTTTGTTGTCGTACCTTTGCACCGTCAACCGATAAACTAACAAAAATATGCGCCCCTACTAGAGAAAACTTGCGCGCTAACTAGAAAAAATTTACGCGCTAACTAGAGCGCAAAAACAGACCCGAAAAAAGGCATCCTCCAGCTCACGCCAAGCGTGAGTGCCCGAAAAAGACCAGTCGCGAATGGTCTATGCGAGGAAATGTAAATAATTTATCAACATCAATTTTTAACTATTAATTTTTAACTTTTAATTCTTACAACTATGGCACTCAAAGTAAAAGCAAAAGAACAACTCATCAAGATTGGCAAGTACGCCGACTCTTATCGTTACGTGATGGCCCCCGAGCTCTACATCGCGCTTTCGCAGAGCAAGGTCATCCAGGAAGCCGCCCTCCGCTCCGGCGTAAGTCGCGGCGTGATGCAGGCCTGCTGGGACGCTGCCGGTGAAGTCATCAAGGCATGGGCCACCGAAGGTCACGCCGTCGCTCTGCCCGGACTCGGCACGATGCGCTTCGGTCTGCGCGCCAAGAGTGTGGCCGACGTCAACGACGTGAAGGCCAGCCTCATCTCCAGCCGCCGCATCATCTTCACGCCCACTTCCGGCCTGAAGGAGGAGCTCGCCAAGACCTCCGTGCAGATCACCTGCTTCGACCGCAACGGCGTTGAGGTGAAGCGCGTCACCTCCAGCGACGAGGGCAAGGTGGAAGACCCCGAAGATGGAACCGACCCCGAGGGCGGTGACGGTGGAACTACGGATTCAGGGAGCAACGGATCTACGGAATCAGGGAGCAACGGATCTACGGAAAATCCCGTGAATCCGAACCCCGTAAATCCTGATCCCGCTGCAGGTGAAACCTACAGCATCTCGGCCGGTGTAGGCGCAGACGGTGGTGGTAGCGTCACCATCAAGAAGAACGGTGCTGCCGTAGAGGGTGGCTCTGTCGAGGCAACGGGTAGCGACACGGTGGTCATCGAGGCCGTTCCCGAGAACGAGAACTACCAGTTCATGAGCTGGAGCGACGGCAACAGCCAGAACCCCCGCACCATTCAGCCCAGCGCTGACATGAACGTGACGGCCAACTTCCTCGACCTCTCGAAGATCTGACCTGAGTTATGAAACGGAAAATCGCTCTCATGGCATTCGGCTCCGCAGTGGCATTCGCTGCTGCGGGGCTGATCCTGCCTCCGCTCGGCGTCATCGACGGCTCGGTGCTGATGCTCTCCGCCCAACTCCTTGTCCTCTGCGCCACACTCCTTGGCGTGGACGGCTACTACGACAAGATGCGTGACCTGATTAAAAAATAGACCCTGAAGGGGTCAAATAACTTAGGATAGGGGCTCGCCCCTATCGATGGGATGACCCACCACCCATAATTATTAGCCCCTTACAGGGGCGAATTAAAAACGGGGGACCGCGTTTACACAGGGCTAAGGCCCTGCGCTAAGTTATCTGACCCCGTTGGGGTCTATAATTTTCAATTTTCAATTTTCAATTATCAATTAGAAAAATGAACCTCTCACCGCACTTTACATTGGAAGAAATGCTTCATAGTGAAACGGCAGAAAGGATGCATATCGAGAACAGAATAAATGCAACCGAAGTAAATAATTTAGTCAGGCTCTGCCAAAAGGTGCTGGAGCCCCTGAGAGACCACTTCCATCAGCCGATACACATCAATAGCGGCTTCCGCTGTCAGGCGCTCAACAAAGCCGTGGGTGGTGCAGCGAACAGCTACCACACCAAAGGTCGAGCTGTTGACATACCGATGCACCCAGGCTGGCTCGCCTACATCCGCGACCATCTGCCGCACACAGAGCTCATCAATGAAGGGACGTGGATTCATGTTGCCCTCTAAGGAAATGGCCCCCATCAAACGGAGGCCATTTCTTATTTCTGCCTTGCCCTGAGTTTATCGAAGGTTGCCTTGCCCTGAAAATCGTTGAATCAAATTTTCCCATTTTCCCATTTTCTCATCATCATTTTTTGAGTTTTCTTTTGATTTTTTTCAATTTTCAATTCTCAATTTTCAATTCTCAATTAAATTTCGTATCTTTGCACCCGATAGAGATGATGAACAACCCCTATTCTTCAAAAAAACAGCAAACAGCACATACCCCTATGAGAAAGTTTTTCATGGCACTCGTCGCCGTCCTGGGCGCGATGACCGCATGGGCAGAGGATGTTGAAGTCACCTATATCGACGCCGACGGCAAGGAAAAGACCGTGACGGCCACAGTCGTCGACATTTCGGGAGGCGGCATCTATGGCACCAAGGGAGAAGAGCACTGGTACGTCGTGAACGATGAGGTCAAAATCGCGTATATGAACTTCATGGATGATCATGCCCACCTCATCCTGGCAGACGGGGCAAAGCTCACCGTCGACGACGCCATGTTCGGATTTGTCTTCAATGCCGAGAAGAATCTCACCATCTACGGCCAGAAAGAAGGCACGGGACAGCTCATCGCCTCTGCAGGCAACATCGGCTACAGCATCTGCTCCCTTTACGGGGACATCACCATCAACGGCGGTATCATAACGGCCACAACCGACCATTGGGAGAGCATAGGCATCCTGGCCGAAGGGAAAATCACCATCAACGGCGGCAGCGTGACAGCCACGAGCAGCGGTGAAGACGCCGACGGCATCTACTCCTCAAAAGGAGACATCACCGTCAACGGCGGCAGCGTGACAACGACGGGCGGCACCAAAGAGGGCAGCGGCATCAAAACCAATAACGGGAACATCATCATCAACGGCGGCAGCGTGACGGCTGCGAGCAGCAGCGAAAAAGGCAGCGGCGTCACGGCATCGGGCACGACCACCCTCGCCGGAGGCGTGCTGACGTCCGATAAATACTCCGGCGCAGTCAGCATAGCAGACGGTTTCACCTACAGCGACGGCGCGAACCTCTACAACGGCACGCTGGACGACGAGCAAAAGGGCGCCATCGCCGGCAAGACGATGCAGTCGGCTCTGTTGTCGCTGAACGACAACGCCGTCAACAGCGTGGCCATCGCCGCATACGACGGCAAGCTCATGGTAGCGCGGCTCTCGGGCCGCATGCTGAATATGGAAGGCAACTGGAACACCCTCACGCTGCCCTTCAATGTGGACGCATTCGCCGGAACGCATCTTGAAGGCGCTACGGTCAAGGAGCTCGACACCGAAGGCTGGTATGACGCAGAAGGCACCCGCCACGACGAAGGCGGCGAGGGGCTCCGCCAGACCGGCTACGACAGCGAAAGCGGCACGCTCACGCTCTACTTCAAAGATGCTGCGGCTATCGAGGCCGGCAAGCCCTATCTGGTGAAGTGGGAGAGCGGATTGCCGGCAGCCCTGACCGTCAACTCGGCAGAGGACTGGAACACATTTGCAAGCAATATCAACAACGGAACGGAGTCATACGAGGGCAAGCTGGTCAGACTCGGCGCCGACATCGACGTGACAACGACAGTGGGCACAAGCGAGCATCCCTTCAGGGGCATCTTCGACGGTGCGGGACACACGATGAACGTCACGCTTGACGACACGGACAATCGCGGCACCGCCCCGTTCCGTTACATCAGCGACGCCATCATTCAAAACGTCAGGACCACAGGAACGGTTTCTGGTAGAAGGCACTGCACCGGACTCGTAGGCTACGCCCACAGCGGCACGAACACGATTCAGAATTGCCAGGTGGCCGTGAGTGTCACTTCAACGGAGAAATGGTTCGGCGGCGTTCTCGGACACGGCATGTCGTCGATCACCACCGTTGCCAACTGTCTCTTCACGGGAAGCCTGACGGGACCGGACGACGCCATCATCGGCGTTTTCGATGCATGGAACGACGCAGGAACGCACAGCATTGAGAACTGTCTGGAGAACGGCACGTACGGCATCACCGTGAAGACGGCCGGCAAAGACAATGTCACCGTCAAGAACTGTTACGGGAAGAGCGGCAAAGTGGCGGACGCCACCGATGCCAGCGGCATGAGCAGCGAAGTGCTGCAGGCTGTCCTCGGCTCCGAATGGGAAACAGCGGACGGAGACGTGGTGCCCAAGTTGGCTCCGACAAGCATCTTCAACCCGGTGTTCAACGCTGTTGTCATCAGCAAAAACAACACTCCGGTGACGAGCGGGGACGGCAACGTGGAGTTCCGCGGCAACTACGATCCCACAGTGCTTCCCGGCGACGATGTAAGCAATCTGTATCTCGGTTCGGGGAACAATCTCTTCTGGCCCGTAAAAGACAAGACCATCAACGCCTTCCGTGCTTATTTCCACGTGAATCTCGGTCCGGAACAGATGGTGCACAACATCGTGACGAACCTCGACGGGTTCGGGCCGACCATTGTCTTCGAGAGTGAAGAACGAAGAGTGAAGAGTGAAGAATCCGATGATGTTTGGTATGACTTGAGCGGCAGGAAGTACACCGAGCGTCCGACGAAGCCGGGCGTCTATGTGCACAATGGCGAGAAGATTGTTGTTAATTGATAATTGACAATTGATAATTGACAATTGATGAAACTGATTTTTGACATAGCGGCCAGATGGATGAGCCTCATGGTCGTCGCCGTGACGGCAGCGGTGCTCGCCTGGCCCGCACCGTTTGCCGCCATAGACACCTGGTGGATCACACCCCTGCTCGGACTCATCATGTTCGGCATGGGACTCACACTCTCGACGGAAGACCTGCGCGTGGTGGCCATGAGGCCCCGCGACATCGCCGCCGGCGTGGTGATGCAATACGTCGTGATGCCCCTCACGGCGTGGGCGCTGGCACGACTGCTGCAACTGCCTGAGGATGTGGCGCTCGGCGTCGTCCTCGTGGGCTGCTGCCCCGGAGGCACCGCCTCCAACGTGATCACCTATCTGGCCAAGGGCGACCTGGCTCTCTCCGTCGGCGTGACGGCATGCTCCACGCTGCTGGCGCCGCTGGTGACGCCGCTCTTGGTGTGGCTCCTCGTCGGACACAGCATCGACGTGGACGCCGGGGCCATGATGCAGAGCATCGTCACCATCGTCGTGCTGCCCATCGTGGCCGGACTGGCCGCGCAGCGCTGGCTGCCGGCTCTGACGCGACGCGCCGTGCCCTATCTGCCCGGATTCTCGTCGCTGGCCATCGCCGCCACAGTGGCCCTCGTCGTGGGCCATTCGGCAGAGAAGCTGCTGACGGCGGGCCTGCTCGTCATCGCCGTCGTGGTGATGCACAACGCCATCGGCCTCTCGCTGGGCTATCTCATCGCACGTCTGCTCCGCATGCCGTATCCCAAGTGTGTGGCGCTCTCCATAGAGGTGGGGATGCAGAACTCTGGACTGGCCTCCGGGCTGGCCGTGCTGCACTTTGCGGCGTTTCCTCTGGCCGCCGTTCCCGGCGCCGTCTTCAGCGTCTGGCACAACGTGAGCGGCGCCCTCATGGCGAAGGTTTACTCTGAAATCCTAGGAAGGCCTAGGAAAGCCTAGGAAAGCCTAGGAAAGCCTAGGATTGCCTAGAAATCTCTAGAAAAAATGGACTTCTGCGAGACTTTGCTCGAATGGTATGAGGCGCACGGGAGGACACTGCCGTGGCGGGGGACGAAGGACCCCTACCGCGTGTGGCTCTCAGAGGTGATGCTGCAGCAGACACAGGTGGCGCAGGCCGAAGGGTACTACCGGCGCTTCACCGACGCCTGTCCTGCGGTGGAAGACCTCGCGGAGATGGAGGAGGACGACGTGATGCGCCTGTGGCAGGGCCTCGGATACTACTCGCGCTGCCGCAACCTGCACCGGGCCGCCAAACAGATTGCCGCCCATTACGCCCAAGGAAACCGGCGCCTCAGCTACGAAGAATGGCGCGCACTGCCCGGTGTGGGCGACTACACCGCAGCGGCCGTCACCAGCATCGTCTGGGGCGAGCGGCGCGCCGCCATCGACGGCAACCTCTACCGCGTCCTCAGCCGCGTGTTCCTCATCGACACCCCCATAGACCGTCCGGGCTCCGTCTTTCGCGACCTGGCCGCCGCGCTGCTCGACGAAGGCGCCGAAGGGATGGCCGGGAGAGGATGGACGGCGGGGGAGTGGAACCAGGCGATGATGGACCTCGGCGCCACCGTATGCACGCCCAAGAGCCCCCGCTGCGCCGACTGTCCGCTGGAAGCGATGTGTCTGGCACGGGCCGAAGGCGTTCAGGATCAGTTGCCCCGCAAAGCCTCGCGGGTGAAGGTGACGGAGCGCACGCTGCGCTACCTCATCATAGAGAACGAAAGGGGCGAGATGCTGCTCCACCGCCGCACGGGGCGCGACATCTGGCAGGGACTTTGGGAGCCTCTCGAAGTGGCGGCCTCACACAGGATGAAGCCCGAACATGTCGTCACGCACCGCCTGACGCACCGTCTGCTGCGCATCGAAATAGGGCGCGGCACAATGGCCGATGTGCCCCGTGAGCTGACGGAAGACTGGCGATGGGTTCCGAGGGAGGAGCTGGTGCACTATGCGCTGCCCAAGCCCTTCACCAAAGTATTGCCGCAAGAATAAGGGAAAAGACGAAGATGTTGCGCGCCGTCGCGGCCAGCACGCCGTTGAGCGCCTTGCCCTCCAGACGCCTGAGGCGTAGCCACGCACCCGCGTGCAGCGCGAGATAGAAGAGGAGCAGCAGGGGCGTCCAGGCATGGCGCAACGTGCCGAAATGAAGACTCTCCGCCGCCAGAGCGGCAGCAGCCACACCCAGGAGCAGATACAGAGCGCGCGAGAGGCGCGGCCCGATGAGGGTGCAGAGCGTCAGTTTGCCCGTGAGGCGGTCGCCCTCGCGGTCGCGGTAGTTGTTGACCACGAGCAGCGCGTCGGTGGCAAGTCCCATAGCGAAGGCCTGACGCCAGAGGCCGGGCGTGGCGGCGACGTCCTGCAGGAGGCAGGTGCACACCACCGGTACGAGGCCGAAGAAGACCACCACCAGCACATCGCCCAGAGCCAGGCGCGAGAAGAAGGTGGAGTAGGCCGCAAAGGACAGCAGGCAGGCAGCGCCCGTGAGGAGCATCACGAGCGGCGCCGGAAGTCCCAGCGGCATCGGGGCCTCAAGGGAAAAGGAGTGCCAAAAAAGAGTGAGTCCGACAAGGGCCGAGAGCACCGTGACAAGAGCGACGGCGCGCTGCATCGAACGCATGGGGATGAGGCCGGCGGCGCACAGACGCACGGGGCCCAGACGGGGCACGCGCGTGTCGACGCCCTTGCGGCAGTCCCACCAGTCGTTGAAGAGATTGGCGTCGATCTGCATCAGCAGCGCAAAGAGAAGACAACCCAAAGCGGGCCAGAGGCGGAGCGAGCCGCTCTCATGCCAAGCGCACGAAAGACCGACAAGGACGGGAGCGGCAGCGCCCGTGAGCGTGCGCGGACGGGCGGCCTGAAGCCAGAGGCGGAGACTCATTCCTTGTCCTTGGAAGAGCCGCCCTTGGAGAGCTTGTCGTTGGAGAGGGCGATGATGCGGCGGGCCTTGGCAGCGCCCACGAGGGCCTTGAAGCGGGCGTAGTACTGACGGCGGATGTCGAGCTCGCCGGCGTCCTTCCTGAACTTCGACTGCATGAGCTCTTCGGCCTGAGCGTCAGTGAGTTTGCCCGACTCCTCGGCGGCGAGATACTTGTCCTGAACGGCGTCGTGCTTGTCCTTGTTGGTGTGGAGCGCTTCGACGAAAGCCTGCACGGTGGGGCGCACCTTGGAGGCTGTGGCGCGGTCGAAGTGCATCTGCTCCATGATGTAGTTGACGCGGGCCATCTGCTTCTTCTGAGCTTGGGCCAAAGTGAGGCACAGAAGTGCCGCGAGGAGGAGGAAAAAGCGTTTCATAGTGTGTTGTGTCGTGTTAGCTTGTGAGTGTTTGCGCCGCAAATGTAGAAAAAAAAATGAAATAGACAAAAAATCTCGGGGCGCATGTCGCGTAAGAAATATTTTTTTTTGTACTTTTGCGCGGAAAATTATCAAACTGATGGCAGAAGGACGCAGAAAATCGCAGCCGAGAGTGGTGGAAGTGCCCAGCGTGGACAACCTCGGACACCGCCAGCCCCAGAACCTCGAGATGGAGGCTGTGGTGCTCGGCGCGCTGATGGTGGAGCAGGACGCCTATTTCCAGGTGGCCGAAATCCTCAGTCCCGAGAGCTTCTACGACAAGCGCCACCAGAAAATCTACGAAGCCGTGCGCGACCTGGCCGCCAGGCAGAAGCCCATCGACGTGGTCACCGTGGTGGAGGAGCTCGACGCCAAAGGTTATCTGGCCGAAGTGGGCGGACAACCCTATGTGGCCGGTCTGACGCTCGCCGTCAACTCCTCGGCCCACATCGAATACCACGCCCAGGTGATCCAGCAGAAATACCTCGCCCGACAGATCATCACGCTGACGAGCATGCTGCAGACCGAAGCCTTCGATCCGGGCGTCGACGTGGCCGACCTGATGCAGAGCGCACAGGGTCGCCTCTTCGAGCTCTCGCAGAAGAACATGCGCACGGAGTACACCCAGATCGACCCCGTCATCAAACAGGCGCTCGACCTGCTCAACATCGCCGCTGCCAGAGAGGACGGACTCTCGGGTCTGACCACCGGATTCAGCAAGCTGGACAAGATGACCAGCGGATGGCAGAACTCCGACCTGGTCATCATCGCCGCCCGACCGGCTATGGGTAAGACCGCCTTCGTCATCTCCATGATGGCCAAGATGGCCGTGGACCACAAGATTCCCGTAGCCATGTTCTCGCTGGAGATGAGCAACGTGCAGCTGGTCAACCGTCTCATCGTGAACATCTGCGAAATCCCCGGCGAGAAGATCAAAAACGGACAGCTGGCCGCCTACGAATGGGACCAGCTCGACAAGCGCATCAACCGCCTCTTCGGTGCGCCCATCTACATCGACGACACGCCCTCGCTGAGCGTCTTCGAGCTCAGGACAAAGGCCCGCCGTCTGGTGAGCGAGCACGGGGTGAAGATCATCATGATCGACTACCTGCAGCTGATGAACGCCAGCGGCATGTCGTACAACAGCCGACAGGAAGAGGTCTCGACCATCAGCCGAAGCCTCAAGCAGCTGGCCAAGGAGCTCAACATCCCCATCATCGCCCTTTCACAGCTCAACCGCGGCGTGGAGTCGCGAGAAGGCATCGAGGGCAAGCGCCCGCAACTGGCCGACCTGCGCGAATCGGGCGCCATCGAGCAGGACGCCGATATGGTCTGCTTCATCCACCGTCCGGAGTACTACAAGATCTACCAGGACGAGAAGGGCCGCGACCTCAGAGGCATGGCCGAAATCATCATCGCCAAGCACCGTAACGGCGCCGTGGGCGACGTCTTGCTGCGCTTCATGAAGGAGTTCGCCCGTTTCAGCGATCAGGACGACGAGCGCTTCGTGCCTTACGCCGACGACGGCGGCGGACTGATCTCCTCGAAGCTCACGCCCGAGGAGGAAGCCGGCGCGCAGAACCCCTTCGACCAGTTGCCCGATCCCGCACCGTTCTGAGACGGGAGAGAGCGGCATAAGGAGAGAAAACAAGGAACACATTAGAACAGAACAATGAATATATCCTACAAATGGCTTAAAGACTACGTCGACTTCGACATGACGGCCGACGAAGTGGCCGCAGCACTCACGAGCGTGGGTCTCGAAGTGGACGGCGTGGAGGAGGTGCAGAGCATCCGCGGCGGGCTGGAAGGCCTGGTGGTGGGTGAGGTGGTCTCCTGCGAGGCGCACCCCAACAGCGACCACATGCACGTGTGTCAGGTGAATCTCGGCGGCGAGGCCCCCGAGCAGATCGTGTGCGGCGCCCCCAACGTGGCCGCCGGACAGAAGGTCATCGTGGCCACTCTGGGCACGACGCTCTACGACGGCGACAAAGAGTTCGTCATCAAGAAGAGCAAGCTGCGCGGCATCGAGAGCAACGGCATGATCTGCGCCGAAGACGAAATCGGCGTGGGCACCAGTCACGACGGCATCATCGTGCTCCCTGAAGACACGCCCGTGGGCATGAAGGCCGCTGAATACTACCACCTGGAGTCGGACTACGTCATCGAGGTGGACATCACACCCAACAGAGCCGACGCCTGCTCCCACTACGGCGTGGCGCGCGACCTCTACGCCTGGCTCGTGCAGAACGGCAGGAAGACGGCGCTCCACCGCCCCTCGGTGGACGACTTCAAGGTGGACAACGAAGACCTCATGATCGACATCGAGGTGGAGGCCAAAGAAGCCTGTCCCCGCTACGCCGGCGTGACGCTGACGGACTGCGAGGTGAAGGAGTCGCCCGACTGGCTGAAGCAGCGCCTGAGCGTCATCGGCCTGCGTCCCATCAACAACATCGTGGACATCACCAACTACATCATGATGGCCTACGGACAGCCCCTCCACTGCTTCGACGCCGACATGATCAAGGGCGGCAAGGTGGTGGTGAAGGCCATGCCCGAAGGCACCCCCTTCGTGACGCTCGACGGCGAGGAGCACAAGCTCTCGTCGCAGGACCTGGCCATCTGCAACGCCGAGGAGCCCATGTGCATCGCCGGCGTGTTCGGCGGCAAGGGCAGCGGCACCTATGAGACCACCCGCAACGTGCTCCTGGAGTCGGCCTATTTCAACCCCACGTGGATCCGAAAGAGCGCGCGCCGTCACGGCCTGCAGACCGACGCCTCGTTCCGTTTCGAGCGCGGCATAGACCCTAAAGGACAACTTTATGCGTTGAAGGCTGCTGCGCTGATGGCCAAAGAGTTAGCCGGTGCGAAAATCTCGATGCAGATCAAGGACGTCGTCTCCAAGGAGATGAACGACTTCACCGTGGAGCTCTCTTACGACTACTGCGACCGCCTCATCGGCAAGAAGCTCGAGAGGGAGACAATCAAGAGCATCGTCCGCAGTCTGGAAATGAAGATAGAGGAGGAGAGCGCCGAGGGCCTCAGGCTCACGGTGCCCGCCTACAGAGTGGATGTGCAGCGCCCCTGCGACGTGGTGGAGGACATCCTGCGTGTGTACGGATACAATAATGTGGAGATTCCGACCAGCATCAACTCTTCGCTCTCGGTGAAGGGCGACGCTGACCAAAGCCACAAGATGCAGAACCTCATCGGCGAGCAGCTCGTGGGTCAGGGCTTCCGCGAGATCATGAACAACTCGCTGCAGAAGGGCGCCTACTACGACGGACTCGAAAGCTATAAGAGCGAGAACGCCGTGCGTCTGCTCAACCCGCTCTCGCAGGATCTCAACGTGCTGCGCCAGACGCTGCTCTTCGGCGGTCTGGAGAGCATTGCCCGCAACATCGCCCACAGAATGCCCGACCAGAAGATGTTCGAGGTGGGCAACTGCTATTATTTCCATCAGGAGAAACGCTGTCCGGACATCGTGCCCGGCGTGAGCTCGAGCCGCGACCCCGAGGTGATCAAGCACGTGCTGGACGCCTACAGCGAGGACCTGCACATGGGTCTCTGGGTGACGGGCAAGAAGGTGAAGGGCTCATGGGCCCACGCCGACGAGGAGAGCTCGTTCTGGGAGCTGAAGGCCTACGTGATGAACATCCTCGAGCGCCTGGGCGTCAGGATGGGGCAGATTGTCATTGCCGACGGCGCCGAAGACATCTTCGACAAGAGTATGGAGCTGCGCAACAGAGGCGGCAAGGTGCTCGTGAAGATGGGCATTGTGGCGCATGCGCTGCTCAAAAAGTTCGACATCAACCAGCCCGTGTATTTCGCCGATCTCAACTGGAAGCAGCTCATGAAGCTGGTGAAGGGACAGAGCGTGACCTACACCGAGATCTCGAAATATCCCGCCGTGAGCCGCGACCTGGCGCTGCTGGTGGACGAGAGCACTGAGTTCGCCCGGATTGAGGAGGTGGCCTACAAGAGCGAGAAGAAGCTGCTTAAGGCCGTGACGCTCTTCGACGTCTACGAAGGCAAGAACCTGCCCCAGGGCAAGAAGTCGTATGCCGTCAACTTCATCCTGCAGGACGCAGAGAAGACCCTCAACGACAAGGCCATCGACGCCATCATGAACAAGATTATTAACAACATAAAGAGCCAGCTCGGAGCAGAGCTGAGATAAACCCATGGGAAGAGCATTTGAATACAGAAAAGCGACCAAGCTGAAGAGATGGGGCCACATGGCCAAGACATTCACCCGTCTGGGCAAGCAGATTGTCATCGCCGTCAAGGCCGGTGGTCCGGAGCCCGAGAACAACCCCGCGCTGCGCAGCGTCATCGCCGTGTGCAAGCGTGAGAACATGCCGAAGGACAACATCGAGCGCGCCATCAAGAACGCGCTGGGCAAGGATCAGAGCGACTACAAGACGATGACCTACGAGGGCTACGGCCCCCACGGCGTGGCCATCTTCGTGGACACCCTGACCGACAACCCGACCCGCACCGTGGCCGATGTGCGCAGCGTCTTCAACAAGTTCAGCGGCAACATGGGCACGATGGGCTCTCTGGCCTTCCTCTTCGACCACAAGTGCGTGTTCACCTTCAAGAAGAAGGACGGCATGGATATGGATGACTTCATCCTGGAGATGATTGACTTCGGTGTGGACGAAGACTGGGAAGAGGACGAGGAAGAAGGCACCGTGACCATCTACGGCGACCCCAAGAGCTACTCCGAGATACAGAAGCAGCTGGAGAGCATGGGTCTGGAGGATGTCGGCGGCGAGTTCACCTACATCCCCAACGACCTCAAGGAGGTGACGCCCGAGCAGCGCGAGACCATCAACAAGATGATTGAGAAGATGGAGGACTTCGACGATGTTCAGACCGTCTACACCAACATGGCTCCTGAAGCATAAGAGGGGGACGGCGGCTTTGACGGCTGCCGCGCTCGTCCTGAGTGCCTGCAGCAGCACGAGCAGGGAAGAGCGCTTCCAGAGGGAGTGCGAGGAGTTCACGCTGAACTACTGCCCGCAGCGCAAGGACAGCTGCCAGACGCTTGACAGCATCACCTATCGGGCCGAAGACAACAGCGTGCACAACTGGTACGTGCTCAACGGTGTGCTCGACAACGACACGCTCTTCAGCGAACAGCTGAAAGACATGCTGCACGATGAGCTGCTCGGCAATCTCAAGAAGAGTTTGCAGCTGAAAAAGTACAAGGATGCAGGGGTCACTTTCGTCTATCACTACCGCAGCGCCACGAGCGGAAAAGAGCTCCACAAGGCGGTCATCGGTAAGGAATCTTATTGATATAAGTCAAAAAAATAGGTGTAAAATTTGTTAATATTCTGTTTTTGACCTTATTCTATTTGGCCATATCGTAAAAAAAGCGTATCTTTGCATTGCTTTTGAAAAAGAAGGCAACAATTAACTTAACATAGACCCAAAAGGTAAATTGATTATGAACGAGATGATTGGAACTGCTGCAGGTGCCATCTGGATGGCTCTCTGCGAGAACGGCGCCATGAACGCCAAGGACCTGAAGAAGGCCGCTAAGATTAAGACTGACAAAGAGCTCTATCTGGCTATGGGTTGGCTGCTCCGCGAGGACAAACTGAACGTAGCTGAGGAGGGCAAGGAGATGACTCTCTGCCTGAAGTAAATGAGCCTCAAAACAACATTTAAGCGCGCCTCACGGACTATTGTCCGCGGGGCGTTCTTTTTGCTCGTCGCCGTTGCTGCCTTGACAGCCTGCTCGCCCGAGCAGGAGTACAACATCCTGGCCTTCGTGTATCCCCGTCCGAACCTCCGCCACGAGCTCGAGTGGGACGCCACGAAAGACAGCGTGATCTTCCTCACGAGCGACAACTTCACTGTGACCTCCGAGGCCGACTGGATTGAAGTCGTCACCAATCCCTCGTCGACGGACATCGTGAACGACGGGCACAGCGAGTATCGCGTGCGCTCCGATCTGCGCATCACCGCACCCAACACCACCGGTGCCGAGCGCGTGGGCATTGTGACGGTGAAAACCGTCTTCGGAACCATCTCCGCCGCCTTCTATCAGCCCGTAGAGGAGGTTCAGGAGGAGGAAGAGCAGGAAAATTAAGGCATATCGCGAAAAAAATCCGCCATTTATTTGGTGGAATGCGATAAAGATTGTACCTTTGCAATCGCAAAACCGGAAAACCTGGTGCCTTGGATGAGTGGCTTAGTCAACGGTCTGCAAAACCGTGAACGGCGGTTCGAATCCGCCAGGCACCTCGAGTGAAGAGAGATTCGCCCAGCCGGCGTTTCTCTCTTTTGCTTTTTAAAATGTGAGGCAACACAACAACACAACGATACCATGAAAAAGAATCTGATTCTCGTTTTGGCAGTCATGATGGCGCACGGAGCGGCAGCTCAGGTGATCAGCACGACGCGCGGCATGAAAGCTGTGCCGAAGACCGACAACACCGTTTCTTACAACCTCTCCGATGCCGGAGAATACCTGCCGCTGGAGTGGGGCATGGATCTGGCCTGGATGGACGAGCGCAACTTCAGATGTGGCATCCAGTCGGCCGGACAGGACATCATCGACGTGGTGCGCGCCAGCTTCCGTCCCAGCGACTCCAACGCCGACGGCACGCTCAGCGAGAGCCAGCAGTCGTTCGTCAACCAACGTGCGGCCTACATTAAGAAATACTGTAAGCCTAGTGTGCTGGTCAACCTCAACGACGACCACGGCACTGTGGGCTCCACGTATATGTGCAACTCCATCGTGCCCACGAGCGTCAATACCTGTGCCGCCGAATGGGCCAAGTGCATCGACGTGCACCGTCTGGCCTATCAGGCTCTGGGCATCAATGTGGAGAGCGTTTCGCCCGTCAATGAGAACGACTACAACTACCACGGACAGATCTCCACCAACGAAAGCATCCGCAGGAGTGTCGCCAAGAAGATTTGCGATTATCTCTACAACGAATACGGCTACAAAGAGCTCGGCATCAACCTGTGCGGAGGCAACACGCTCAACTGCGACCGCGCTTCCGAATATTGGAACGATGCGAAGGCCTATCTCGCCCAGGGTAACACACACCAGCTGGCCGGAGGTTTCAACAAATACGCCGCCTTCTTCCAGGAGGTGAAGAACGCCGGTCAGATGCCCGTCAACGACGAACTCCACAATGTAATGGAGGCAATGGTCGGCGTGCAGTACGGACTGCAGAGAGGCATTTGGTGGGGCACCGCAGAGCACACGAGGAGCCAGTTCATGAAAGCCTCGAACAAGGGCGTGCGTCTGGCCTACAGTGAGAACCGCAGCAAGTGGACTGCCGCCAGCGTCTACCGCCACAACGACGGCACGGTGGAGGGCTTCATCGGCGCTTCCGAGCGTCAGGCTTACCCTACGACTTACCGTTTCTTTTCTCAGGACCGCGACGTATGGTACGACGGACAGGGCCCGATGCGTGAATTCGTGATGACCGTCGAGAGCGATCCCAGCGGCACCTACGGCAGCGATCAGCAGAAGAGCCGCGAGGATCTGGTCAACATCCAGACCGGAGAAGACATCCAGCCCGTCATCAACGGCACCTACAAGATTGCCAACAAGGGCAACATCAGCTATGCCATCAGCAGCGGCGGCACACTGACGTCGTTTGCTTACGGCGGCAGTTGGTCGGTGACGCCCCACGAGCGCACGCTCAACGGTGACATCCGCTACCACCGCATCCAGATTCCCGGCACCAATCCCATGTACCTCGACGTGGAGAATTGGGGTCTCTCGGCCGGCACCCGCGTCATCGGTTATCGCGGCGGTTACGGCAGCAACGAGCAGTGGTATCTGCGCTATGCCGGCGACGGATACTTCTACATCATGAGCCGCCACAACGGACTCTGCCTGCAGCCCAGATCGCTCTCTTCCAACGCCGTGCTCGAAGTGGCCGTCCTGACCGGAGCGGACAATCAGAAGTGGCGCTTCCTGCCCGCGAGTCTCACCACAGTGAGCTCTACCGCTCCCATCGTGGGCAAAGAATTTGCGGTGACGGACCAGCCCGGCTCCGTGCTCCTGACGTGGAACTTCCCCAAGAACCGCAAGGGCTACATCACGGCCGACTACAGCTTCAACGTGCTGCGCCGCGTCAAGGGCGAGACTGAGTGGCAGCTGCTGGCGCAGGGCCTCACAACGACCTCTTTCACCGACAACACCGCTCTGCCCGGCACGGTATATGAATACGGCATCCGCACGCGTTACATCAGCACCGGCATCAAGAGCGCCACTATTGAGGGTCCCCTCGAAGGCTCCGTCACGGAGGAGAAGGACCTGCTCGCACGCTGGTGCACCGGCGACAGCATTCTGGATGCCACTCAAAACGGCAACCATCCCGGCTTCTACGGCACGGAGACCTACGGCGCCGGCCCGAAGGACGGCCTGAAGGCGCTCTCGCTCAACGGCAGCAGCTTCGTGCAGCTGCCTTCCACCATAGCCTCGCATGAGGGTCTCACGGTGGCAGCCTGGGTCTATTGGACCGGCGGCAGCAACTGGCAGCGCGTCTTCGACTTCGGCAACGGCGAGAGCCAGTATATGTTCCTTACGCCCAGCAACGGCAGTCAGATGCGTCTGGGCATAAAGAACGGCGGCGCAGAAAAGGTCATCTCTACCTCAATCTTATCCACGAATGCGTGGACCCATGTGACCGCCACTGTGGACGAGAACGGCGCCAAGCTCTATGTGAACGGTGAAGAAGTTGCTTCGGGCACGCCTGGTATCGTTCCTTCCGACTTCAATCCCGTCCTTAACTATATCGGCCGCAGCCAGTTCAGCAGCGATCCGATGTTCCGCGGCTCCCTTTCCGACGTGCGCGTCTACAACTTCGCCGCCGATGCTGAGGAGGTCCGCGTGATCTATCAGGGTGGCGAACCCACTTCGGTGCGCATCGTCGGCACCCTTCCCGAATCTGCTCCTGCCGACGTGACGGACGCACCCGCTTACGACCTCGCCGGACGACGTGCCCTCCGCACGCAGAAGGGTTACGTCATTACCAACGGTAAGAAATACCTCAACAGATGACTATAGCAATTGTCGTTTTAATGCTGATCGGCTACGCACTCATCTGCGTAGAACACATCACGCATCTCAACAAAGCCACCGTCGCCATGTTCTGCGGCGTAGTGGGGTGGGTGCTTTTCATGTGCACGGGCACCAGTTTCATCCAGGTGCTCCACGCCCAGGAGTTTCTCGACTACCTCAACGGCGCGCCATACACGCTGGAAGCCTCAAAGCAGTTTATCGCCTCGCACATCTTCCTGCAGCATTTCGGCCAGATGGGCAGCATCGTGCTCTACGTGCTGGCCACGATGGCCATTGTGGAAGTGTTGCTTAACAACGAATGCTTCAACTTCCTCAAGACCTGGCTCCGCAGTCAGAACACCGACCACGTACTTTGGCTCACGGTGCTCTTCACCTTCACCATCAGCGCTAATCTGGACAACCTCTCCACGACGGTGATGATGCTCATGGTGATGCGCCGCATCCTGCGCTCGCAGCGTCAGCGTCAATACGTCGGTGCGGCCATCGTCATTGCAGCCAATGCAGCGGGCATGTTCACCGTCATTGGCGACATCTCCTCGCTGCTCATTTGGACCAAAGGCGCCGTTACACCGACCAACTACACCGGTTCGCTGGCGCTTTCGGCCGTCGTGGCTACTGTCATTCCCACGTTCTTCATCCGCCGTGCGTTACCCGAACGCCTCGACATCGAGCGTCCCACCTACAGCTTCCGCGGCGAAGACAGCGTGCTGAAGATCTGGCAGCGCGCCATCCTCATGGTGCTGGCTTTCGGCGGTCTGTGGTTTGTGCCCACCTTCCACCGCATCACGCTCCTGCCGCCTTTCCTCGGCGCGCTTTGTGTGCTGGGTGTCGTGTGGGTGGCCAATGAGGTCATCAACATCCACCGCATCAAGAGCGAGCAGCCTCAGACCATCTCCATGGGCCGCAGCCTGCAGTATGAGGTGCTTCAGGTGATCATGTACACCGTGGGCGCCTGCCTCTGTGTGGACGTGCTGATAGAGATCGGTGCGATGAGGGCCGCTTCGGGCTGGCTCGACGCCAACATTCACAGCACCTATCTGCTGAGTATCGTCCTGGGTCTGCTGAGTGCCGTGATGGACAACATCGTGCTCGTCCTGAGTGGCGTGAACATCTATCCCGTGCTGACGCCTGCTGAGGCTGTGACGCCTTATCTGGAGAACTTCCTGCAGAACGGACAGTATTGGCATCTCATCTCCCTGAGCGGCAACATAGGCGGTTGTCTGTTGCCCATCGGCAGCGTCGCCGGTCTGGCGCTGATGAAGGCCGAGGAGGTCACCATCTGGTGGTGGTTCCGCCGCATCACGCTCGGCACGTTCTTCGGCTGGCTCTGCGCCCTGGGCACCTACTTCCTGGTGGATTCTTTTTTGAGATGAGAGGCTGGGCCAGTCTGACTAGATAGTCTCACTAGTCTGACTAGATATCCTAGAAAAAATAAAGAAGAAGCGCCCCCGAAATCGGGAGCGCTTCTTTCTTGGTTGATGTGCTGTGTATGTCTTAGACAACACCCTGAGCCATCATGGCCTTGGCCACCTTCATGAAGCCGGCCACGTTGGCACCCTTCACGTAGTTGACATAGCCGTCGGGCTCTGTGCCGTACTTCACGCAGTTCTCGTGGATGTTCTCCATGATCCAGAGCAGCTTGGCGTCCACCTCTTCGGCGGTCCAAGACAGACGCTCGGAGTTCTGAGACATCTCCAGACCGCTGACGCTCACGCCGCCGGCGTTGCTGGCCTTACCGGGAGAGTAGAGCAGCTTGGCGTCCTGCAGCACCTTGATGGCCTGAGGCGTGGTGGGCATGTTGGCGCCTTCAGCCACAGCGATGATGCCGTTGGCTACGAGGGCCTTGGCAGCCTCCTCGTTGATTTCGTTCTGAGTGGCGCAGGGGAGAGCAATCTGTGCGCCCTTCTCGAACCAGGGCTTTGCACCTGCTACGTACTTGGCGGTGGGATACTTCTCCACATACTCCTTGATACGGCCGCGGTATACGTTCTTCAGCTCCATGATGTAGTCGAGCTTCTCACGGCTGATGCCGTCGGGATCGTAGATGTAGCCGTCGCTGTCGCTCATGGTCATGGGGATGCCGCCCAGTTGGAGCACCTTCTCGGCAGCATACTGAGCCACGTTGCCGGCGCCGCTGATGAGCACCTTCTTACCCTCGATGGTGTCGCCCTTGGTCTTGAGCATGGCGCGCAGGAAATATACGGTGCCGTAACCGGTAGCCTCGGGACGGATCAGAGAACCGCCGAACTCGCGACCCTTACCGGTCAGCACGCCGCTGAACTCGTGGGTGATCTTCTTATACATGCCGAACATGTAGCCAACCTCACGGCCGCCTACGCCGATATCACCGGCGGGCACGTCCACGTCGGGACCGATGTGGCGGGTCAGCTCCTGCATAAAGGCCTGGCAGAAGCGCATTACCTCTGCGTCGCTCTTGCCGCGGGGAGAGAAGTCGCTACCGCCCTTGGCGCCGCCCATGGGCAGGGTGGTCAGAGAGTTTTTGAAGGTCTGCTCGAAGGCCAGGAACTTCAGGATGCTCAGGTTTACGCTCTTATGGAAACGGATACCGCCCTTGTAGGGACCAATCACGTTGTTGTGCTGGATGCGGTAGCCCATGTTGGTCTGAATGTTGCCCTTGTCGTCCATCCAGCTTACGCGGAACTGGAAAATGCGATCGGGGATGCAGAGGCGCTCAATCAGATTTACCTTGTCAAACTCGGGGTGCTTGTTGTACTCCTCTTCGATGGTACCCAGCACCTCTTCTACTGCCTGATGATACTCAGGCTCGTTAGGGAAGCGTCTTTTCAAATCTTCCAAAACTTTCTTTGCGTCCATACCTAATTTAATTTAATAGTGTGGTTAAACAAAAAGTCGTTATCTCATTTTTTCAGCCGCAAAGTTACGGCAAAAAAATGAAACAACAACAATTTGCTATGGAAAAATACCCGTTTTGGAGTAAAAAAGTTACTTTTTTGCCTTTTTTGCTTCCTTTTTGACACAATCCGCTATTTCCTGTGGCGAAAATGTCACGGGTCCGCTCATGAATTCTGGGATGTTGTAGCTGAAGAGCAGGTCGCGGTGGTATTCGGGGTCGTCCTGCGGCAGGGGGAAGGGCTTGGTGAAGTGGCCCTCGCCATCGTGACGGGCGAAGAAGGGTCGGGTGTAGTTGCCGTCTTCCCGGCGCGAGGAGAACACCACCCAGCGGCCGTCTTTCGACCAGCAGTGCCAGGCCTCCACGCTTTCGGAGTTGAGACCGTAGGCCGGACGGGGCGTCAGCGTGCTGTCTTCGAGGTCGATCAGACAGAGGTCGGCGTCGCCGTGCCAGATGTGGAAGATGCCGTAGGCGGCGCGTGTGAACATGAGCCATCGTCCGTCGGGCGAGATCTTGGGTTCGGTGGCGGAGAGCGAATCGCTTTCGGCGTCGTACACCGTTTGCTCGGGGCCGAACGTGCGCTCCTTCACATTGAAGCTCCTGCGGCAGAGGTTGTAGCGCATCTGGCGGTAGTGGCGTATGATGTCTTCGTCGCGCACCAGTGAGGTGTCGCGGTGTTCGTAGCGGGCGCTGCAGTAGTAGAGCCACTTGCCGTCGGGGCTCCATGCGGGGAAGCAGTCGAGCCGGTCGCTGTCGCGCTCGAGTTCGTGCACGATGTTGCGCTCCACGTCGTAGAGCACAAGGTCGCTGTAGGTGTCCTGCACCTCGATTTTGTTGAGGTGTGTGGTGTGGAACGACTGGCCGGTCTTGTTGGTGGAGTAGGCGATGAGCTTCTCCGTGGGGTGCCAGGCGGGATACACGCCGCCCGATACGGCGCCGTCCACCTTAAGGTCCACTTTCTCCAGACGGCCGTCGCAGGCGATCACTGTGCCGCCCATGCCCTGACGCACGTGGAACTGCATCCTCTCGGGGTTGCCGCCCTGCGTGAAGTGGCAGTTGATGCACTGACCGTCCTCTTCGGGCGAGTTGATCATGTTGCCGTAGATGAGGCGCTCCTCGTAGTTCTCCAGGCAGCGCTGCTGCAGCGTCAGGTTTTCGTAGGCCACATACGAGGGCGAGATGAGTCGGTAGCTGATCCAGGGGTCTATCGCGTCGGGGCTCACACGGATGGCAAAGGGCCTGAAGGCCTCCCATCGTCCGTCTTTCTTCGTGAACACGCGCACTTCGATGTCACCTTTTTCCGTGAGGCGGCGCCACTCCTTCTCCGAGGGCCGCACTTCGCGTCCTTCCTTGACGAGCTCTTCTCCCGGGGCTTTCATCACGGTGACGTAGCCGTCGGCTTCGGCCTCGATGCGGAAGTGCAGCGGGGCGATGTTGCGGGGCACGGTGACGTCCGTGTAGTCGGGATAGACAGCAACCGTTTCTCCGTTTTCTTTGTATTCTGCGGGCTGCTTGGGCGTGCAGGCGGCCAGGAGCGCGACGAGCGGTAGCAGCAGACTAATTCGTTTTGACATTGCGCACTAAGAAATAAAAGTAATAGAATGTATTGCCGAAGGCGGGACGGAAGCGCACGGCCTTTTCGGCTTCGCTCATGTTGGGCCCCAGCTGCTGGTTGAACTGGCAGAAGTCGTAGTAGCTTCTCTTGACGCTCTCGTCGAAGGGCATGCCCGAGATGTCCACCTTGCCGGGCTCCAGCTGTCCGTAGAGGTACGCGGCTTCCTGATAGTGTGTCGGCATGCGTCCGCCCTCCAAGAGCTGTGCGTAGCGGAAAAAGCGGGGCCAGAAGAGGTCGATGTCCTGCATGATGAGGGCGCACATCAGCGTCAGCTCGGCGTAGTTCTTGTCGGCGCCCATGCCGTGGGAGAAGGTCTGCAGGAGATACATCTCCACGAGCGTCTTGTCGCCGTCGAGGCGGTCGGCTCCGGGCAGCAGACGCATGATGAAGCCCAGCTCCTCGTCGTCCCAGCACTTTTTCACCTCGCCGACGAAGGGCATGTAGCGTTCGGCCCACTCGCCGTGCCACATGGTTTTCTTCAAGAGACGGAGGTATTTGCGCGCCACCTCCCAGTCGCGTGAGACGAGGGCGGCTTTGGTCATATACTTCAGGTGCGAGACGCGCCAGCCGAACTCCACGGCGTCCTCCATGTTCCATCGGGTGCAGAAGTTCTCTTTGCCCACTTCGTAGTAGATCATCTTGCCGCCCACCTGCGTCATCTTCACGGGGAAGGGCGCGTGTTGCAGTTCAGCCCCGTCCTGATAGGTGAACATCTCGTCTCCGGCGCGCCCCACGCGCAGCAGCGCCACGTTTTTCATCATCACCATGATGCGTGTGGCGGGCATCTCCTTGTGACCCCAGGCCTTGGGCTTCTCTTTATAGGTGCGCAGCACGCTTTCCCAGTCGCGCTCCTCCACGGCGCGCTGCATGCGGATTTCCTTCTCGAAATTCGTGTCGCGATACCACACGGCGTAGAGTCCCGCAACATAACCTGCCAGCAGCAGTGCGGGCAGCAGCGTGGCGATGCGGCGGCTTCTGGTTTTTTCGGTCAGCAGCGGCAGCGTGAGCGCCAGCAGGAAGCTGAGCGCCAGTCCGTAGTAGGGGATGTGATAGGGCCAGAAGTAGGTCTCCTGTCCGTAGCGGTAAGAGGGCAGGGCGGCGCTCCACATATATTGGAGCATCGTCTCGCCGTACATCGTGCGGTAGTAAACGAGGGGGCCGATGAGTATGGCGGCAGCGGCGAATGCCAGTTCCGTCAGGCTGCTGCAGGCGAGTGCGGCAGCCAGGAAGCTCCAGGCGCCCATGAAGGGGTAGGCGATGAGTGTCGTGAGGGCTGCTGCCGTTGCGCGCAGCCATCGGTTGCCGGGCAGACTCTTCACGCCGAGGGCCAGCGCCGTAGCGATGGCGGTGCCCAGTGAGGGGACGAAGAGCAGACCCGGCATCTTCATGTAGTATATCCAGTAGCCGTTTTGCATTGCCGCTCCTGCCAGTGCCACGGCAGGCAGCAAACCCACCAGCCTGTTCCATCCCTTCAAGCCGAAGAGTCTTTGGGTGCAGACGGCTGTCAGCGTCCACAGCATCAGCAGCGCCGCGCATCCCATCCAGGGGTGGTAGAAGAGTTGCGTGAGGAAGGCGGAGGTCCAGAGCAACAGTCCGCCCGGCAAGCGCATCATGCTCTCGCGGAAGGGTTCGGTGGGCAACCACAACGATTGCTCCTGTGCCAGCCACATCAGGGGGCCTTCACTGAGCAGAATGAAGCCGCAGAGCCCGATGAGAAACAGCCCCACGGCGAGCTGTGGCGCACATTTTTTTATTTTTTCTTTCATAAGTATCACACTTTCTTGCGCAAAGTTACGATTTTTTCTTATATTTGTGTCGCAAGTAACAAAAAAACATCTTCATATCATGAAAAAACAACTTTTTTCTTTCCTTTTGTCGGCTTTCGCGCTGACGCTTGCCGCCGCCCCCAAGCAGGCTTCGGCGCCCCGTTGGATGGACCCCTCCGTCAACCGTGTGGGCACGCTGCCCATGCACACCTCCTTCTTCGCCTTCGAGAGCGATGCGCTTTCGGCCAAGGGCTGCAAGAAGCAGAGCGGGCGCTATCTCTCGCTTGAGGGCATGTGGCGCTTCAATTGGGTGAAGGACCACAACCGTGCGCCCAAGGGCTTCTTTGCTCCGGGCTTTGACGACTCGCTGTGGAGCGACTTTCCTGTGCCCGGCCTCTTCGAGCTCAACGGCTACGGCGACCGCATCTACCGCAACGCCGGCTATGCCTGGTCCACTCAGTTTGCACCCAATCCTCCCTACATTGAGGAGAAGAACAACTACACGGGCTCCTATCGCCGCGAGGTGGAGATTCCCGCCTCCTGGAAGGGCATGCAGATCATCATGCACGTGGGCTCCGCCACGAGCAATCTGCAGCTCTGGGCCAACGGCAGGGAGGTAGGCTATTCGGAGGACTCCAAGAGCACCGTCGAGTTCGACCTTACGCCCTACGTCACCGCCGGCAAGAAGAACCTGCTGGCCATGCAGGTGATGCGTTGGTGCGACGGCAGCTACGGCGAGGACCAGGACTTCTGGCGCTTCACGGGCATCGCCCGCGAGGTGTATCTCTATGCTCGTCCCAAGGCGCATTTTGAGGACATCCGCCTCAACGGCGACCTGATCAATAATTATCAGGACGGCTTGCTTTCCGGCGAGATTGAGATTGCCGGTGGCAAGGGCAAGACCCTCTCGCTTGTGCTCACCGACCGTGCGGGCAAGACCGTGAAGCAGGAAGAGGTCAAGGTTGCCGGTGCGGCCGTCTCGTTCAGTTGGGAGACGCTGGGCAAGGTTAATGCCTGGACGGCCGAGACGCCCTCTCTCTACACGCTCACGCTCACGCTGAAGCAGGGCGGCGAGGTGATTGAGAGCGTGCGCCAGCGCGTGGGCTTCCGCCATGTGGAGATTAAGGACTCTCAGGTGCTGCTCAACGGACAGCCCATTCTCATCAAAGGCGCCGACCGCCACGAGCTCGATCCCGACGGCGGCTACATTGTTTCCGTGGAGCGCATGATTCAGGACATCAAAATCATGAAGCAGCTCAACATCAACGCCGTGCGCACCTGCCACTATCCCGACGACCCGCGCTTCTATGACCTCTGCGATGAGTATGGCCTCTATGTCTGCGCCGAGGCCAACTTCGAGAGCCACGGCATGGGCTACGGCGACCGCCGTCTGGCTCAGGACGCCCGCTACCGTCAGACTATCGTCGAGCGCAATGAGAATAATGTACGCGTGCAGCGCAACCATCCCTCCGTCATCTTCTGGAGCCTGGGCAACGAGAGCGGCTACGGCGACAACTTCGAGGCTGCCTACGACCGCGTCAAGGCCCTCGATGCTACACGTCCCGTGCAGTATGAGCAGGCCTACGACGATATGAACAAGAAGTCCGACCTCTACTGCCCGATGTATGCCAGCTACAAGCAATGCGAGCGTTATTGCAACGACCCCGCCAAGCATCGCCCCCTCATCCAGTGTGAGTATGCCCACGCTATGGGCAACTCCATGGGCGGCTTCAAGGAGTATTGGGACCTCACGCGCAAATATCCCAAATATCAGGGCGGTTTCATCTGGGACTTTGTGGACCAGGGCATTCGCGGCGTCAGCAAGGTGACGGGCAAGCAGATATGGATGTACGGCGGCGACGAGGGCCGCTATCCCGCCTCCGACCACAACTTCAACTGCAACGGCATCATCGCTCCCGACCGCTCGTGGAATCCCCATGCCTGGGAGGTGCGCCATTGGTATCAGGACTTCTGGGTGAAGAAGTTCTCGCTGAATCCCGGCTCCGTGGATATCTACAACGAGCGCTTCTTCTCCGGCGCCGAGGGTCTGCGTCTGGTCATCGAGGCTCAGGCCGACGGCAAGGTGGTGGACATCGAGACGGTGGACCGCCTCAATCTCCCCGCGCAGCAGGTGACGAGCATTCCCTTCGACGCCTCTGCCCTGCGTGAGGCTGTGGAGCGCAACGTCGATGGCAAAGAGGTCTGCATCAACGTGCGCCTGGTCACCACGCGCCCCGTGGGTCTTTTGGATGCCGGCTATGCCGTCTCCGAGGAGCAGATATCCTGCTCACCCTACCGCTATCCCGTGCTTTCCGAGTTGAAGGGCACCGAAGGCGCTGCTGTCGAGGCCGACTCCATGGTGGCCTGCTACACGCTCTCCGCTGCCGGCGTCTCCGTCACGGTCAACCGCCGCACGGGCCATCTCGACTACTTCGACGTGGACGGCCGTCCCATGCTGGAGGAGGGCTACGCCGTGACGCCCAACTTCTGGCGCGCTCCCACCGACAACGACTACGGCGCACATCTCCAGCGCGACTTCCGCGCCTGGCGTTCGCCCCGCACTCATGTGGAGCGTGTCGCTGTGGAGGACTGCGGCGCTTCCAGGAGCATCCGCGTCGTGAGCGCTCTGGAGCACATGAACGCCCGCACCGAGGTGGTTTATACCCTGACGCCGAAGGGCGAGCTCGTGGTCACCGAGCAGCTTGATGTCGACGAGAACGCGGAGCGCAAGCCCCAGATGTTCCGCTTCGGCATGCAGTGGGTGATGCCGCGTGCCTTCGACCGCGTGAAGTACTATGGTCGCGGCCCCATTGAGACCTACACCGACCGCAAGGAGTGCATGCCTCTCTCGCTCAACGAGGCTAAGGTCAGCGACGAATATTTCGGCTACATCCGTCCGCAGGAGAGCGGCAACCACTGCGACGTGCGCTCTTGGGCTGTCGTCGATGTGGCCGGTCGCGGCCTGGAGTTCACCCCCGTTGTGGCTAATGCCGGCGACGAGGCTACGATGGAGTGCAGCAGCCTGCATTTCCTGCCTTCCGACCTGGACGACGGCAACGACAAGGGCGACTTCCAGCACCATTCGGGCGACCTTGTGGAGCGCCCCTTCACCGTCACTCAGGTGCAGCAGCAGCAGTTCGGCCTGGGCTGTGTGAACTCCTGGGGTGCCTGGCCTCTGGAGCAGTATCAGATGCCTTGGAAGGACCGCACGTTCACCTACCGCGTGAAGGCGCTGCGATGATAACGGTTAACGGTTAAAGTTTAACGGTTAAAGACAAGGGCTGCCGGAGCAATCCGGCAGCCTTTTTTGTGTGGTGCGAAAATGATTCGCTGATCAGGAAGCGCTGTTATTGTGGCTGGCGCGGTAGTCCTTCGGAGAGAGGCCGAAGACATTCTGGAAGCACTGGTTGAAATAGCGCGGTGTGAGGAAACCCACCATCAGAGAAATCCTGCTGACGGGCGTGTCGGTGGTCGAGAGCAGGAAGGCTGCATGCTTCAGGCGCACGTTGCGCAGGAAATTGTTCGGCGTGATGCCCAGCATCTGCTGCGTCTTGCGGTAGAGGTCGGATCGGCTCATGCCGACGTCGGAGGCCAGCTGGTCCACTGTGTATTCCGCATCGTCCATGTGCTGCTCGATGGCCTTCATCAGACGGGCGACAAGGAGCTCTTCGTCCTTATTGATGCCGATGTTCTCGGGCTCGATGCTGACCGACTGCGCAAAGCGGTGGCGTGCTTCGGCGCGCAGCTCGAAGAGGCGGTTGACGCGCTCGTCGTTGTCGCGCTCTAGACGTTTCTGACGTCTTCTGATGTAGCGGTGCAGGCTGTAGATGACGAGGGCTGCGGCCGTCAGGACGTAGAGCAGTCGGGCCCACCAGGTGAGCCACCAGGGGGCGCTGATGTCGAATGTCTTGGAGAAGACGGGACCCCAGGAGAGATCGCCCGTAGCGGCCTGAGCCTCAAAGCGATAGCGGCCAGGAGGCAAAGCGTTGTAGCGCACGGAGACGAGGCCCTGAGTGCCGATGGCCGTTTGCCAGTCGCTGTCGATGCCTGCGAGTCGGTAGCGATAGCGTGTCTGCTCTGGGGCGGCGTAGTTGAGGTCGGAGAGTTGCAGGTCGAGATAGTTTTGATTGTAGGCGAGATGCAGCGCGCTGCTGTCGGCGGGCATGTCACAGCCCGACACCTTCAGGCTGACCAGACGCACGGGAAGCGGAGCGGGAGCGGAGAGGTTGCGGCTGTTGGGAATCTCCAGCAACTTGTCGCGTGAGAGCATCCACACGCTGCCGTCGGTGCCGGCACAGGCGCCCCTTTCCTCCATCTCCGACGAAGGAATGCCGTCCGAGGCGCCCAAAGAGAGGATGCGCAGCACACCCTCGGAGAACGAGAGGCGATTGACACCGTGCGAGGTGCCGACCCACAGGCGTCCGCCGGCGTCCTCCGCGAGGCTCTGGATGCAGCTGTTGGAAAGGCCGTCGGCCTGAGTGATGCGCCGGACGCCGCCGTCGGGGTGCAGGAGCAGCAGCCCGTTTTGGGTGCCGATCCAGGTGCGTCCGCTGCGGTCGCGCAGGATGCAGTTGTACTTGCGGGAATAGCGGGCAAAGACCTCCACGCTGTCGAGACGCGAGATGCGGTTGCTGTCGGTGTCGAGCAGGAAAAGTCCGTTTTGGGAGCAGACGATGAGGCGGGAAGGGCTGTCCGTGGGGCAGGCGGCTATGATGGTGCGGAACGTCTTCAGTTCGGGCAGCAGGTCCTCGAGCAGCTCAAAGCGGCGCTCGCGCAGATAGAAGTAGCCCAGATGGTGGACGAGGTTGCACACGAGCAGGCATTCGTCGGAGATCGGGAAGGCAAAGCGCATGTGGCTGTGGACGAAGCCCTGGCAGTTGTCGGTGGAGTAGCGCGTAAGGGCGCCGTCCTCGTAGCACATCAAGCCCAGCTGTGTGCAGATCCAGATGCGTCCGTTGCGGTCTCGGCAGATGTCGGTGCAGTTGACGACGTCGCTGAGGAGCGTGCGCGTCACCGTCTGCCGCTCCGTGTCGAAGAGATAAATCCCCCGGCATCCGGCCAGCAGCAGAGTGCGTCGGTCGACGGGGGTGCAGCGCCGCATCAGGTCGCCCTCAACGGGGCGCACGAGACGGGCCAGGGGAGTGCGCGGGTTGACGTAGAGCAGTCCGCCCGACTGCATGCCCATCCACAGTCCTCCCTGATGGTCGACGGCGCTGGCCTGGAGCCATTCCCGTTGCAGCGGAGATCCTGCCACCAGCGAGTCGAACAAGGGGCGCAGCGGGTTCAGTGCCGTCACTCGTGCGTGGGTGAGCGAATCGCTGTTTTCGCGGATGAAGCGCTGCAGGGTCTCGCTGCCTGTAAAGCGGTCGTAGTCGTAGCGGAAGCGCTTGAGGCGCAGGTCGTAGAGATAGAGCGCATCGAAGTCCTTGAGCCACAAGAGTGTGTCGCCCTGCAGAAGATGGCTGTGGCCTCCGACCGCCGGCAGCGGACGCACGCTGTCGAGGCAGCAGGGCTGCTCCACAAATTCGCGTCCGTTGTAGAGAGAAAAGGCGCCCTCTGTGGCGACAAAGATACGCCCGTCGGGCAGCGCCACAATCTGTCGCACCTGATTGTTGTGAAGGCCGTCATCTGCAGTGAAATGGCGCAAATCGGGCTCTGCGGCAGCCGTGAGGCTCACGGCGGCGAGAATGATGGGGAGCAGGACGCGTTTCATGGGGGGATAATTTGTTTTTCGGGTACAAAGATATGAAAAAAGGGTGGAGAAAACGGTAACAATCGTCCCAAATGTGGGTAATAAATGTGTCATTTTTGCGTTGGAACGATAATTTTTGAAAAATGGAACGGATGTTATACATTATATAATTATAATCAGCTAACTTTGCAGTCGAAAAACAATAAAAACCATAAAAAATCAGAATGTCATGAAAAAGATGATGATTTCCCTCCTGTTGATCCTGCTGCAGGCAGTCTCCCTCACAGCGCAGGAAGACCACCTGAAGGTGCAGTTTGACTTCACCAAGATCAGCGGCCGCACCGGAAGAACGGTGAGCGACAATGTGAACGACGTGAAGGCGTCCATGCAAAACGAATGCAGCGTGGTGGAGATGGGCAGCCGCAAGGTGATGAGGCTCGGCAACGGTACGGGTTACCTTAACATGACGTCCGCTGTGAGTGAGCATCTGCGCACTACGGATGAATTCACCGTGTCGGTGTGCTACCGTGTGGACGCCGCCCAGTCGCTTTCGGGCAACGGCCATTTCCTCTGGATCTTTGCCGAGACCTCCGATGTGACGGAGACAACGGGATTCTATCTGGCCTACAGGCTGAACGCCCAGCGCGCCGCCATCTCTCCGGCCGGATTCGGCGCCGAGTCGGGCATCGAGATGGGCACGGCGTCCACCAAGGGCCGATGGATGCACATGCTCTACCGCCAGAAGGGCAACAAGGGCGAGCTCTTCATCAACGGACACCGGGAGCGCTACTCCACGTCGATGCCCCTGCCCGGGGAGGTGTTCACCAGGGCTGCGGCGCAGTGTTGGATCGGCCGTTCGCCCTTCAGCGGCGACGCCTATCTGAAAAACACTTATGTGGCCGACTTCCGTTTGTATGACGCCGCCGTGAGCGACGGGAAGATATACGAACTCGCGCAGGAGGCGCTGGAGCTCGAGCGCGAATACCGCTACGGCACCCAGGGCGACATGTCGGAGCTCTCGACCTTGATGGACGAGTGCCGCCAGTTCATCGCTTCGCCCAAAGCGGGCATCGGTGCCAACAGCGTGGCCGAGTTGCAGGATGCACTTAATATGGTGGAGATGACGCTCGACGGAAAGGTGCCTTCGCAGGCGGTGATTGACGAGCTGACGCCGAAACTCAGCGCTGCGCTCACGCGCGCCCAAACCGCCCGCACCGTCACCCCCAAGAGTGCCTTCGACTACGAGAGCGGCCGTCAGGGCTTCGTGCATCCCGGTGCGTTGGTGACGGAAGAAGACATCGCCCGAGCCAGGAAGATGATTTTCGAGGACAAGAACGAATATATGGTGCGCGCCTGGCAGATCCTCTGCGACAACCAGTGGTCGCATGCCGGCACCGCCACTTGGCCCACCCAGTATGTGCAGCGCGGCCTCTCGGGCGACAATTATATGAATGCCGCGCGAGGCGCACATTGCGCTTTCCAGAACGCGCTGCGTTGGAAGATCGGCGGCGACAGAGCCAATGCCGACTGGGCCGTGCAGACGCTGATGAACTGGTGTAACGTGACGGAGGCCGTCACCGGCAACACCAACATCTCTCTGGCCGCAGGCCTCTACGGCTACGAGTTCGCCAACGCCGCCGAGCTGATGCGCGACTACGACGGATGGGCCAGGGAAGATTTCGAAAAATTCAAGAAGTGGATGGTGAAGGTGTGGTATAACCCCGCCATCGACTTCCTGCGCCGCCGTCACGACACATGGGCCAACTTCCGCTATCCCGACATCGGCGAACGTCCCGGTCACTACTGGAGCAACTGGGGCCTCTGTAACGCCCTCTGTGTGATGTCCATCGGTATTCTGTGCGACGACGTGCATATGTACAACCAGGGCGTCAGCTTCTATAAGTACGACCATCAGGGCACCTTCGTGGCCGACCGCTCCACCCAGCCCATGATTTACAACGACGGTTGCGACGAGTTCATCGGCAATCTTGTGCCCGACGTCCTGCCCGACGAGAGAGGTCCCTTCGGCTATCTCGGCCAGATGCAGGAGTCGGGACGCGATCAGGGCCACGCCGTGATGGCGCTCGGCTGCGCCCTCGACATCTGCCAGATCGGCTTCAATCAGGGCGATGACCTTTTTGCTTATATGGACGACCGCATTGCCGCCGGTGCTGAGTTTGTGGCCGCCATGAACTTCGGCGGCGTGGCCGCTGAGGATCTCCCTTGGCATCTCTACGAATATGCCGACTGTCGCGGTGTCCGCGGCTCCAGCTGGCAGATGGCCGGCCCGAGCACGGCCGGCCTGGGCGAGCGTCGCCCCATGTGGGACCGCGTGCGCGGCTACTATGAGGGCCTGCGCGGCGTCCCGATGCAGTATTCCGACGCTGCTGCTGCCGTGCTTTGCCCCGACGGAGGCGGCGGCAACTACAACGCCAACTCCGGCGGCTACGACCACCTGGGCTTCACCACTCTGGTGTCGTGGCGTCCGGCTATCGACAAGGCCGATGCCATCACGCCGCTCACGGGCGACATCATCTATAAGAGTGTCCTCTACAAAAACCAGACCAATCTCGGAGGCCTGAAATACAAATATCAGCCAGGGGCCACCAAGGCCATTCCCGCCGACGGCGCCGATATCCGGCTCGTTCCCCAACTGCCTGACGGCGTGACCGATACGGGCCTGTGGGAGTGGAACACCGGTGAAACCACGCGCGCTATCACCGTGAGGGCCGACCGCAGCTTTATCTATCGTGTCACCTACACCGCTGCCAACGGCACGAAGAGCCATCAGGCCTTTGCCATCGCCGTGAGCGGCGACGCGCCGGCCGACACCATGACGCAGGAAATCACCGTGGGCGGCGTCATCAATCGCAGCACAGAGATGAAGGTGCTCACGGGCACCGATCTCATCCTCTACGCCGAGGCTGCGACGGGATGGACCGACGATTATCTTTGGGACAACGGCAACAGGACTACCATAACGACGGTTCCCAATATCACCACCTCGCGCGACTACGTCTGCCAGTTTGCCAATCAGAGCGGCGCCGTGAGCAACGGACGCTTCCACATCGAAGTGGTGCCCGCGCTGCAGACCGTCAGCGTGGACGGCGGCGAGAAGGAGGGTAGCGAGGCAGAAGCCTTCCCTGGCAGCCGTGTGGTGTGCACGCTCCGTATTCCCGACGTGATTCTGCCCGACTGCATCGAGTGGCACGACGGCTCCAAGGGCGCCGACTTCATCGTGGACGACGTGCAGCAGCCCTTCACCTGCACCGCCACGTATCAGGGCCGTCAGTATAGCTTCAGCGTCACCCTCAAGGAGGCCGGACAGGGCTACTACAACATTCTTACTCCCGAGAACGGCTACACCCACATCACTTCGCCCGAGCAGTTGGGCGACGCCCTCTCCGACAGCTACTTCGTCTTCTGCAGCGACGAGGCCGACCTGATGCTCCACATGGCCGACGGCAAGCAAAACGGCAACAAGGCCATGTTCTACGAGACGCCCGTCAATCCCCTCAATGATGTCTCCACGCTCTTCACGCTGGAGTCCTTCGACGGCGGCTACTGCCTGCGCAATATGGACTACGACGGACTGCTGTTGCAGACGGAGATGAACGCCGCATGGAACTTCCGCACCCACGACCAGCCTTACGCCTGCAGCTGGGCGCGCTTCATGCTCAATCCCGCGGGCGGCCTCTGGACGGTGGACAACGGCACCTATCCCGGCAACTGGCTCGGCCTGTGGTTCCCCGAGAACGGCTTCCGCGACGGCGAGGAGCTGGCCTGCAACAAGACGGGCGACGACATCGCCGGCTTCCAGCTCTTTGCCGTCAGCAAGTCGCGCTTCCACAGCGATTACACGGAGGAGGGCAAGGACATCACGGTGCTCGTGGGCAATCCCGACTTCACGGGCAATTCGTGGGTGCTCTGGACCGTCGCCGGCACCTGGGGCAACCAGCGCTTCAACGGCGCCGCCGAGGTGTGGCACAGCACCAACTTCTCCATGCAGCAGACCCTCAAGGGCCTGCCCAAGGGCGACTACACCGTCTCCTGTCAGATGGTCAACGGCGAGGGCAGCAACACGGGTTATCTCTTCGCCACCGCCGGCGGCGAGACGAAGCAGGATGTGGTGAAGCAGAGTTGCGCCGGCAGCAATTTCGACGCCGAGCGCGACAAGATGGCATCCAATGCCGACTACGGCAAGCTCAGCGTGCGCGTCACGGTGGGCGACGACGGCCAGCTGACCTTCGGCCTGAAGGAGCCTTCCACCGGCAACACCTGGCTCGTATGGGACAACTTCCGCCTGCGCTACGAGGGCGACTACACCGGTGTGGGAGAAGTGAAGAGTGAAGAAGTGAAGAGTGAAGAAGTGAAGAGTGAAGAATCCGACGGCCTCTACTACGACCTTCAGGGCCGCCGCATCGCCAAGCCCGGGCGTGGCTTCTACATCCACGGCGGCAAAAAGTATGTGAAGTGAATCATTGAATGGTAAAACAGCGATTTCATACACTGTCTGCTGTGCTCGCGTTGGCCTCCTGTCTGGCCGCGCGGGCACAGGTTTTGGTACCGGTGATGCCCGAGAAGGACGGCCCCGAAGCGAGCGCCCTCTATCGGGTGGAAGTGCGCCCGAAGAAGGGGCAGACATGGCAGACGGTGCCCGTCATCCGCTGCGACGTGAACACACGGCGCGTGCAGCAGGCCGCTTTTGCCGAGTGGGACATGGACGAGCCCGTCGAACTGCGCATCGTGCGCCGCAATGCTCTCGGCAAGCGGTGTCCGGTGGTGGTGCGGCCGTCTTCAAGGGGCATCGTCCCCAAAGTCATTGACGACAGCACCGTCACATTGACGCTGGAGCGCCCGGAGTTTCTCAGCGTTGAGTTCGACGGCGACCGCATGCACAATCTCCACCTCCTGGCCAATCCCGTGCTTCGGGAGCGTCATCAGCCGACGGAGCCTCGGAGCATCGATTGGGTGGGGGAGCGTTCGCAGGACGTCTTCGTGCGTCATCCGCGTCTGATTTATTTCGGTCCCGGTGTCCACAGACCCAAGGACCTGCCTTCGGCCGAGATACGCATCCCGAGCAACTGCACCGTCTATCTCGCGCCCGGAGCGGTGGTCAAGGCGCGCCTCATTGTGGACCATGCGGAGAATGTGCGCATCGTCGGTCGCGGCATCGTGGACCATCCGTTGCGCGGCGTGGAGATCACTTATTCCAGGAATGTGCTCGTCGAGGGCCTTACCTTCCTCAATCCCGCCCACTATACCGTCTATGGCGGCGAGAGCACCGACATCACCGTGCGGGGCATCAAGAGCTTTTCGGCACGCCCCTGGAGCGACGGCATCGACCTGATGTGCTGCCGGCGTGTGCGTATAGAGCGTTGTTTCCTGCGCACGAGCGACGACTGCATCGCGCTCTACAACCATCGCTGGTGGTTCTGGGGCGGTTCGGAGGATATCGTGGCGCGCGGCTGCGTGCTTTGGCCCGATGTGGCCCATTCGGTGAATATCGGTTCGCACGGCGACGACCGCAATCCCGAGGGAGAGACGCTGCGCGATGTGCTCATCGAGGACTGCGACGTGCTCCAGGGCATCGACGGTCACGGCCTCATGGCCGTCAACTGCGGCGACATCAACCACATCCGCAACGTGCGCTTCGAGGACATCCGTTGCGAGGGCATCAGCGAGGCGCGCCTCTTCGACCTGCGTGTGCTCTTCAGCCCGAAATACAACCGCGCTCCGGGTTGTTGTGTGGACAGTGTCAGCTTCAGCCGCATCCGGGTGGATGAGGCCTCCGCCGCCCGTATGTCTGCGAGTCATGTGTCGGACTACGATTCGGCCCACAGTGTCCGGCGCTGGTTCCTGAAGGACGTCAGGCTGGGCAAGCGCTCTTTTGATCCCGAACGCGACGTGGTGCGCCTGCAGCGCGAGAAGGGGGAGTGAGAAATGAAAAATGAGGCTGTCGGAGCATTTCGAGTAAGCGAGGGCAGAGACTAGCTCGCTTGATCTCTGCCGAGCGGGAGAAATGTCTATGGAGCGAAGCTTTATGAACATCCGGCAGCTTTTTTTGTGCGAAAAAGGGCGCGTTGGGACAACTTTTTGCAAAAAAGTGATGCGCAGGGGCTATTTTTTTGCAAAAAGGAGCATTAGTCTTAAATATTTCACCCCTTTTCGCCTTAAGCCGATTCTTTGCCGTACCTTTGCCGCTGATCAAAACGCCGTGTCAATCTGAATATGTAAAGAGGCTCGCCTCTGCGCGGATACATTTTTTCCCCCCGTTTTTTTCGAGTATTAATTTTTAAAAACTGTTGTTATGACACAGAAAAATGCGGCCGGGGAAAGACTGGCCAAAGAGAAGATTTATTTCACCGACGAGGAGCTCGCTCAGATCCAAGAGTTAACGTCATGTATGAAGGACCTTTTTGTAACAATGTACGGCCAGTTGCCGGAGGGCGATCTGCTGCATTTCTGCAAGAGGGATGATACGGCCTTTGCCATGTTCGGGATTGGTATGTTTGCCATGATGATGCCCGATGCCAACGTCAACCGCGATGTGATGGCAGACAAAAAGAATCTGGATTATGTGTATGAATCGGCCAAAGCGTCGCTGATGGGGGGCTTGGTGCGTGCGATCAGGACGAAGGCTGATGACGATATGGCCAAGGAGGTCTTCCATTGGGGACTTACGATTGGGCAGCAGGGTATCGCCGCCGGCATGATGCCCACTGGCTTAGGTAATTGGGACTTTTCTCTCAATCCGTGATTGCCTACGGGGCGCAGCTTCGTGAATAAATATCGGGGTCTCTCATTGCGAGGGGCCCCGGTTGTTTTTTGTGAAAAATGGTTTGCGAAAATGCGAAAATGCGAAAATGCGAACATCCGCCCGAGTCGAGCGCAATGACAAGCTTGTTTGATCATTGCTGAGACGAGTAGGATGTCTGTGGAGCGAAGCTTCACGAAAATGGCCTCCGTTTGGGGGCCATTCTCTTTTGTTTCAGGTTTCAGGATTCAGGTACTTGAATCTTGGATCTTGAATCTTGAATCCCATCGCGTTCACAACGCCACATGAATCCAAGTTCCTTCGTTGATAAGCTCTGTATGCGGCAGATGGTCTCTGATGTACGCCAGCCAGCCGGGGTGCATCGGTATGTCAACAGCCCGGCCTTTTGTGTGGTAACTGTTCTTTGCTCCACCCACGGCGGCGTTCACTGCCTGACAGCGGAAGCCGGAGTTGATGGTGATGGGCTGGTGGAAGTGCTCACGGAGGGGCTCCAGCACCTTGGTGCACAGACGCACGAGATTGTTCACTTCGACCGCGTTGATGCGGTTTTCTATTTTCTTCTTCTCAGCGGTGTCGCTGTGAAGCATTTCTTCGAGGGTAAAGTGCGGTGAGAGGTTCATTTTTCTAATTGATAATTGATAATTGACAATTGATAATTAAAGACCCCAACGGGGTCAGATAACTTAGCGCAGGGCCTTGGCCCTGTGTAAACGTGGTCCCCCCGTTTTAATTCGCCCCTGTAAGGGGCTCATAATGGTGGATGGTATGGGCATCATCGATAGGGGCAAGCCCCTATCCTAAGTTATTTGACCCTTTCAGGGTCTATTTTTTAATGAGATCTCTCATTTTCTCGTAGTACCCTTCTACGCCGAGGAGTGTGGCGCAGAGGACAAGGAGTTGGGCGGAGAGCATGAGCACCGAGCCGTCGATGACGCCGAGCGGAGGCAGGATCAGCCCCGCAGCAGCGAAAGCCACTGCGGAGCCGAATGCCATGAGAGCGATTTTCCGTTTCATAACGGTCAATGGTCAATGGTCAATGGTCAATGTTCAATGAACATCAGATCTTCGAGAGGTCGAGGAAGTTGGCCGTGACGTTCATGTCAGCGCTGGGCTGAATGGTGCGGGGGTTCTGGCTGTTGCCGTCGCTCCAACTCATGAACTGGTAGTTCTCGTTCTCAGGCACGGCCTCAATGACCACCGTGTCGCTACCCGTTGCCTCGACAGAGCCACCCTCTACGGCAGCACCGTTCTTCTTGATGGTCACGCTGCCGCCGCCGTCAGAGCCAACACCTACAGCGATCGTGAAGCTGCCGCCTGCGCTGGGATTCTCCGTAGATCCGCCATTCCCTGAATCCGTAGTTCCGGAATTGTCGCCGCTGAAGTCGGGCTCGTCGTTGGGGCGAGTGACTACGCCGCGGGCCTGGAAGCTGACGTTGATGGTCTCCTCGTGGTCGCGATAGACAATCTTCACCTGAGTGAGGTCCTCGTTGACGGTGGCGCACTTGCTCTGGAGGTAGCCGCGAACGGTGCCGTAGCGGTGCTGAC